>MDSY01088109.1_pt1 | contig 11449 bp, 8 predicted proteins | sample 811131 | NCBI WGS metagenome assembly MDSY01 (sample SAMN05326643, study PRJNA326480) | marine metagenome | isolation source: seawater | place: Atlantic Ocean: South West | collected 2010
CGAAATTAATCCTTTTGACCAACTAGCCTCAAAATCAATTAATGTTCCATCTTTATCAAAAGCTATTCCTTTAATTTTGCTCATTTTATGTCCAATTTGTTAAGTCTCCACCCGGTAAAAACTGCCTAGCTAGGAATGGTTCATTAAATTCAAAGGATTTTCTCAAATAACTGACGTGTATTATCATAGTTCATTTTTACAGGATTGCCTACAACGCTAGGATCTTTAAGCGCAGATTTTGTTAGCCCATCCAAGTCTGCATTCTTCACACCCAATTCAGTTAATGTCATGGGAATGTTTAACGATGCGTTAAGATTGTCAACATAGTTGCAGAACCCATCAAAGCCACCTGAAATTCTTAGGTAGCTGGCGGCTTGACTGATAACACCTTCTATAGCTGGTTTATTAAATTGTAATACAGCGGGCATACATACTGCGTTAGTTGTGCCATGGTGAGTATTATGTACTGCGCCAATTGGATGACTGAGAGCGTGGATCGCTCCAAGTCCTTTTTGGAAACCAGTGGCACCCATTGCTGCCGCACTCATCATATGTGCGCGTGCTTCAATATCATTTCCGTCAATGTATGCTTTGGGTAAATATTCCATAATTAGGCGCATACCTTCTAATGCAATACCTTGACTCATTGGATGGTAATGTGGGGAACTAAATGCTTCAACACAATGTGCAAATGCATCCACTCCCGTACCGGCCGTGATAAATCTAGGCATACCAACTGTTAGTTCAGGATCACAAATTACAATTTCTGGTAACATTTTTGGATGAAAAATAATTTTCTTCTCATGGGTATCAGTTTTAGTAATAATGCTTGCGCGTCCAACTTCCGATCCAGTACCTGCTGTGGTTGGAACAGCTACAATAGGATCTATCCCAGATGGGTCTGCTCGAGTCCACCAATCTCCTACATCTTCAAAATCCCATAAGGGGCGTGTTTGTCCTGACATAAGCGCAATAACTTTTGCCAAATCAAGTCCAGAGCCCCCACCAAAAGCGATTACGCCATCAAACCCACCACTGCGATAAACCTCAAGTGCATCTAAAACGTTGTTATCTGATGGATTTGGGTCAACCTTTGAAAATAGAGCACCACCAAGACCCGCAGCCTCCAGTAGCTTTAAAGTGTTGGTAGTTATTTCCATATTTGCCAATCCCTTATCTGTGATAAGAAGCGGCTTAGTTATGCCTGCAGATTTACATGCATCTGCAATTTCAATAATACGTCCAGCACCAAAACGGATTGCCGTTGGGTAAGACCAGTTTCCGACTAGTTCCATATATTTATACCTTCTTAAAATGATATGATTTAGGGCGAGTTAAATTGTGGTAACCGATTACAGATAAACCACCACCTCGACCTGTGTTTTTACAACCAGTCCAACACAAAGCGGGATCAAGGTAATCACAACGATTCATGAATACGGTACCTGTTTCGAGAGCAGCTCCAATTGACTTGGCTCGGTTAACATCTACAGTCCATAATGAAGCCGTTAGGCCAAAATCACTGTCATTCATCAAAGCAATGGCTTCTTCGTCACTACTGACTTTCATAATTCCAACGACAGGTCCAAAACTTTCTTCCCGCATAACGCGCATTTCATGCGTGACATCCACAAGTACTTGTGGCATCAAATATGCCCCAGAATCTTCTGGAAACAACGCTGGATCAATCAGTGGTGTTGCGCCTTTTTCAATGGCCTCGCTTATCTGCCCTCTTACTTCTTCTGCAAATCGAGCATGAGCCATCGGCCCAATAGTTGTTTCTGTATCCAGCGGATTTCCAAGCTTATATGCCGATACAATCGCAACAGCCTTTTCTATAAAGGCATCAAATAAACTTTCGTGGACATAAATACGCTCAATTCCACAACAACATTGGCCAGAATTAAACATCGCACCATCAATGAGCGTTTCAACCGCAGTATCAAGATTTGCATCTTCCATTACATATCCTGGGTCTTTGCCACCCAGTTCGGTACTAACACTCGTAAAGGTGCCGGCAGCCGCTCGCTCAATTGCTTGCCCGCCGCCAACTGAACCAGTGAAATTAACAAACCCAAATGATCGCGCCGCTATCAGCTCTGAAGTTACTGCGTGATCAAGAAATACATTTTGGAATACACCTTCTGGCATTCCGGCCGCCAAAAATGCTTTTTCCAATCTTTCACCAACAAGTAGCGTTTGGCTTGCATGCTTCAGCATGACCGAATTTCCAGCAATAAGTGCTGGGGCAACAGTATTTATCGCAGTCATATAAGGATAATTCCACGGGGCAATAACCAATACAACGCCGTGCGGTTCACGTTCAATACGGCGGGAGAACTGATTGCTCTCTTCTACTACGACTGATTGCAGCCCCTCACCGGCCAATTCTACCATTTTTTCAGCACGCTCAGAGAACCCAGAAAACTCACCGCCATACCGCACGGGTCGTCCCATTTGCCAAGCTAGTTCTTGAACAATTTCATCGTTCTGATTTCCAATAATTGCTACACCTTTAAGCACTATTGCAATACGTTCCGCCAAAGTCATTTCAGCCCATAGTCTTTGAACGCTTTTTGCTTCCCCCACAGCAATTTTTGCTGCTGAAATATTCAGGGTTGTACGTTCGGCATATAAAGATCCATCAACCGGTGAAATACAGGTTATTTGTCCCATGATTATTTCCTTCATCGCTATCAACTATGAATTTAAGATATTTTGAGATTATGATATTCTTCAGAACGTCGGCATATGTTGCTCAAACGCCAGAAAACAGTTTCTTTACCAATATTATATAATACATAGGCAGTTAAAATAATTCTGTATCCGTGAATATATCTATAACGTTTTGTACAACTTCAGATATTAAATAAACTCATCAAAAATCCTTAGTCCACAATACTTCAATTATAGTCTCATGAATTTACGTATCTAGGATGTTTCTCTCGAACCCTCTTTGAACTGGGCATTCTTTTCAAAGTATAGTGTGGCTTTTTAATATATCACGCTCTTCAACAAAGCAGGCCAGATCTCGTTGAAATCGCTTTATCTAAGCAGCATATTCCATTGTTTCTTCTACGACAATGGATAGCTTTGCAAACCGCTTAATATATGTATTAAGTGTATTTGTACTTATTCCCAAACGCCTGGAAACAGGTGCGGCTGAATATCCGTGATCAGTAATTTGTTTAATTGCCTCAATCTTGAATTCTCCTGTGTAATTTGATCGTGAAATTAAATATTCTTTACCTCACTATTTGAGGGCAAGTTTACTCCAAATCTAAAGTTTAAAAGCTATTTCTTTAACTTCGCCCCTTATTTAACCTAGTTATCATCAGCTTTCTCGCCAAGCATTCGAGCGTTTTAAGATCATTCGCGATCCTAGCGTGTGCAATAGTCGTGCACCAGCGTTGGTATAGAAGATCATCATTCCCATGGCTGCTGCGGGCGCGATGTCGCCAGCGTCATCCATATTAAGAACAGCAATTGACGCCAATGCTGTATCTGTCGAATACAGGAACACTACGCCAGAAACTGTGGTCATAGCATTTACGAACAGATAAATAGAGATGTTCAGGATTGCGGGCACGCAAACTGGCACCGTAACGCGGCCAAACAGCTTAAAGAAGGGCTGTTTAAGGGATGCTGATACGCTTTCGAACTCTGGATCCATTTGCTTTAATGCCGTTAGCGCAGTTAAATGCGAAACCGTATAAAAGTGGGTGACCGTTGACACCACCAAAATAGTCATGGTGCCGTATATGACATTCAATGGGTTAGCAGGATTGTTAAAGAAGAAAATGTAAGCCAACCCCAAGACCATACCTGGTATAGCCATCGGCAGCATCGCTAACATTTGAAACAACGCACGGCTTTTGTGGAACCCTTTGGTTTTCTCGACCACATAAGCACCCATGAACACAACGATTGTCCCAAAGAATGCAGTTAACAGAGCAAGTTTGATCGAGTTACCATAAGCCGACCAACCGCCGCCATCCATTTTATCAAAGTCATAATTATTCAAAGACAGGCTAAGATCATAGGGCCAGAATTTTACCAGAGCTGCATATTGGCAGATCGCAATAATGCCTATGATAAAGAAAGCAACCAAACTACAGTAAATAAACCAACCTGTGTCAGCCTTTGCGTTGGGTTTTGGTTCAAACACAACAGAACGTGCTGAAATACCCACAACTTGTTTTTTCTGATTATAACGATCGATCGCAAACGCAAGAATTGCAGGTAATAGAAGGATCACTGAAACAACCGCGCCCATTTCAAAATTTTGTTGGCCTATAACTTGTTTATAAATGTCTACAGCTAACACATTAAACTGCCCGCCAATAACCTTTGGCAAACCAAAATCTGTTATAACAAGATTAAAAACAACAAAAGCCGCAGAGATCAAACCATAGCGCGCACTTGGCACAGTGACAGTCCAAAACGTGCGCCATTTACTGGCACGTAATGCTGTTGCAGCTTCATAAAGGCGGCCATCAGATATAGATAAAGCTGTTCCTATTATCAGCATCGCATGCGGGAATGTGAAAAACACTGAACCTAAAACAATCCCGATAGGGCCATAGATTGTGTTACCCATCAAAAAGGCTTTCAATATACCTTGATTACCGAACAGATATATCAGTGCGATACCTGGTAAAAGTGACGGAACCAAGATAGGCGCCATAGCAACAAGTTTGAAAAAACCTTTATATTTCATGCAGCTACAGCTTAAAGCGTATGCAAACCAAAATGCCAAAGAGACAGTAATTACTGTGGATAAGAGTGCGATAAACAGTGAATTTCCGATGGATCTGAACAATGCGGGCGTGGAAAAATACCGCGTGAAGTTTGATATACCAGTGCCTTGTACAGGCAGAATGGCAACGCGTCTGAATGTATTGCTGTCTACCTCGACGACTTCAGTACCCACATGGCGCTCTGAACCTACCAAAAAGACTGCGGTTTCGTCATTACCAGATATGCGGTAAAGCACAGGGCTTTTAAAACTAAATTCTGGGAATAATTTTGAAGGGGATAGTCTGCTGCCGCTTTTAGCAGATGGGTTATCACCATCAAAAGCCCTTACTTCAGCATTTAACGCTTTCATGGTCACTGCTGGCGTGTTGAAGTTTCCACTTTCATTGCTAGCCTGAACGTTGAATTGCTCAAGGTTAAATTGATACGTTAAAAACGCTTTAGAAAGCATTGCGTAAAGCGGGAAAGCCAATGTAATGACCAGATAAAGCGCGATGATCAACATAAATCCACGTTGTACCATTGTATCGCGGCTTACTTTCTCGCGCACTATTGGGCCAGGTACTACTTCTGCAACACTCATTATGCTGTACCTTCCAAAGCTTCAGAGGCATCGAAGAGTTTTAAGCTTTTTGGTGAAAGCTCTACAGTCATTTTACCACCTGTGGCTAATGCCAAGCGGCGAACCGCGTTAATGGAGAAATCAGCAAGCAGATGGGTGTTACCCAAACCTTCACCAGTTAGTCTTGTACGCCAGAAAGAACCCAAGAATTCCATTTCATCGATCACTGCATCAAAGGTATTGGCGGCTGTTTCAATGGTATCTGGTGTACCAGGTGAACAGGCTCCGTCACCATGTGGGATAACGTCTTCGGGGCGAAGGGCAAGGATTGCACTGTCGCCAGTTTTATAACCATCTGTTACGCAAAGCAGTGTTTTATCACCAATTTTTACTTTGCCTTTTGCAGCAATTGTTGTTGGAATTTGGTTCATTTCACCAATGAAGTCCGCCACAAACAAAGATGCTGGTTGTGTGTAAATCTCAGTGGGTGTGCCAACTTGTTCGATAATGCCGTGGTTCATAACCACAATTCTGTCAGCCATAGACAAAGCTTCTTCTTGATCGTGCGTAACCATGACTGTTGTAACGCCTAGTTTTTGCTGAAGCTCTTTCATTTCGTGGCGCAAGTGTACACGCACTTTGGCATCAAGTGCTGACAAAGGCTCATCCAATAGCAGTAGCCCAGGGGACATCGCAATAGCACGTGCCAATGCGATACGTTGTTGTTGACCGCCAGACAATTGAGCTGGATACTTGTCAATCTGGTCAGAGAGACCAACAAGGATCAAAAGCTCTGCTACACGTTTGTCAGTTGCCGCTTTATCGCTGCCCGTATTTTCCAGACCGAATGCAATGTTCTGTTTTACAGTCAGGTTTGGAAATAATGCATAGGATTGAAATACAATACCGAAATCTCGTTCATCAGAAGGTAAGTTTGAAACATCATTTCCATCTTGAAATACTGAACCAGAGGTTTGTATATCCAAACCTGCAATAGCGCGAAGTAAAGTCGTTTTCCCACAGCCTGATGGACCTAAGAAGCATAGAAACTCACCCTCGATAACATCAAGCGATATTTCGCGTAATGCAACGAATGTCCCAAAGCTTTTCCAAAGGTCGCGTATCTTTAAGTATGTGCTCATCTCTTACCCACTGTGAAAGCTAGATGCGAATTTCAGGATTTCGAAAATAGCCGAATTAAAATTTTAAGGATGGTTAGGCGAGTTCGGCAATAACTGCCGAACCCTTTAAAAGTTAGTATCAGTTTTTCGGATCAGATTTGCCATCATACTTTGATTGCCATTTTTCCAGAATCTCAGCACGGTTGTTTGCTGCAAACTCAAAATCATTATCGATCATCGCATCTATTAAGCCTTCTGGGAAGTGTTCAATAGGTTTAGCAACACCAGGATAGGCCACAACTGCATACCTCTTATTATACATCTCATTGGCACTTTTCGTGATGCTCCAATCTATCAATGTTTTTGCAGCATCGAGACTATCAGTACCTGCCATGATCGCCGATGCTTCCATTTCCCAACCAACACCTTCTGACGGCACGATAATTTCAATTGGTGCACCAGCCGCTTTTGATTTCGCACCACGGAATGCGAATGAAATACCGATTGCAACTTCTCCAGATGCGGCAATTTTACATGGGGCAGAACCAGAATGAGTGTAGCGTGCAATGTTTTTGTGCAAGTCATCCATATAATCCCAGCCACCCTCTTCACCGAAGATTTGCAACCAGCTTGATACGTCCAAGAAACCAGTACCTGAAGAGTTCGGGTTTGGCATAATCAGATGACCTTCATAAACTGGATCAAGTAGATCTTTCCAGCTTGTAGGGACAGGCAAATTAGCTTTACCAGCTTCAATAGTATTATAGCAAACAGACGCAACCCATGCATCCATCCCTACCCATGAAGGAGGTGCGCTTTTATCTACAAATTTGGGGTTCAACTTTTCAACACCTTCTGGTGCATAAGCTTCTAACATACCCTCTGATTTGAATAGCAACAATGATGTCCCTGCAAGCGCCCAGATGACATCAGCTTGTGGGTTATCTTTTTCAGCCAAAAGTTTAGCTGTGATAACGCCGGTTGAGTCGCGCACCCAATTAATTTTAATGTCAGGGTGGTCTGCATTAAATGCAGCCGCATACTCTGACAGGTATTCGGCCTCCGTAGCCGTATATACAGTTAATTCTTCTGCCAGTGTATTACTAGCAACACTTGCCGCTAATAATGAAGATATTAATAGTTGCTTTGTCTTAATCATATTTAACTCCCATTTTGAAACATACTTCGATGTGCATTTCCAGCTTGGGTAATGCGATTATGTTTCCGCAATTAAATCACCCAGTATCAAAGCAAAGAGTGACAGTATTGTATAAATAACTAGGGTCAATTTTAGCCTATGCGTCGCAATATATATACAGGACGACAAATCATTAATATTACATCACGTTATTTTTTTTTAAAGTTGTTGAGCATTCACACAACAATTAAGAAGGCTATTCGAAATCATTTCTGCCTTGAACTTTCATGTTGGTATAAACAGATAAAAGGGAGCCCCAAAATCTGCTTAAATTCAAGTTCTGCTTTTAATTTACTTAGTAATATAACTACTCGCATATGGCCTGAAAATCTGCTCCATACTTGTTAAATGATTTTCTTCTTTAATCAAATTTTGCGGTGTTATGTTCATTGCTTTTATTCTGGCTAATTTAATTTCCCTGTCTATCACATCAACATCAATAATATTTAAACAACAAGGATCTTGGTCAAATCCTCCCATATTATTAAGCATTAACTGGTTGTTATTAAAACCGCTTGAGGCAACCATCGATAATAGTAATCTGTTTACAGCGTCATGGGCCACAATCAACAATGAAGTCCAATCATCTTGTGCTATTAGTTTGTTAAAAACTTCCGATATCCGTTTAGAAAAATCAACGAACAGCTCACCATTTCCATAACTAGAATTCTCTTTATTAGCATTCTCAAAGGCATATACCAATTCAGCTTCTCGCAAACTTTCGGGTACTGAAATATAACTTCTCGGTTGGATTTCTTTTAATGCGTCTATATTTTCAATTTCTATTTCTTGATCACCAAGAGCGCGCCTTGCTGTTTCTTGTGTTCGTATCAAGCCAGAACAAACAGCACGATCAAATTGAATTTTTTTTAACAAACTGCGCATTGCATCTGCCTGTTGGCTGCCTTTAATAGTCAACTTTACTAAATTTGGCTCTTTTACTGGGCTGCCATCATCATTGAAATAGTTAACTTCGCCATGTCTCATTAAGTAAATTCTTCTGCGGTATTTAGTATTAGACAAAGGTGGATACATTTGAATTTCTTCTTTCATGTGAGTGTTTTGTTATTAGGTTATTTAAACCAATAATCAGTTCAGTAAGCTCAAATCTGCTATCAACAATAGATCTTGTATCAATGAGCACTCTGGACTGACTTGCTCAATGTTTACGTATAATGAGACGTTTTATAGGGTGTATATTCATTTGATCACGGTCAGCTGCAGCAATTATTTTAGTATTCAAGTAATCAACAAAATACAACATAAATATTGTTATTTGTTGATATTATTTGCAATCAATATAACAGTACAATTTCAATAGCCTAAACGTTGGCCAATCAGATGTGTCAAAACCATACGACAAAAACCCAAAGTACTCACACTTATGCAAAACAACTTTATGAAGTGTGCGATCAAACTAGGAAATCTAAACAATTATTGATCTTCATTTAAATTACTCTTATTAATGTTCATAGGTTTAGCGACTATAAAACGTTGGCTTTCAGTCAAGTTTGAGAATTGCGCATCAGGTTCTGCGTCAGAGACTATAATGTCATCTGGTCTAAGCCCTGGCAGCCGTATTGGAGGTATTAATCCACCTATCTCAAATTTTGATTCATCAACTGCCATGATTGTGCGTCTTGAAATTTTTATCATTGCTTTAGCCATATCAACTTCGCACTGTTCGAAGCCAAGAAAACCTAATGTAGGATGCACTCTAGATGCTGATAATATTGCATTTTCTACTGATAAACTAGCAATAACATCAAATGCAGCTTGGTCAAAAGCTGCACCATCATGGTTACGTAATTGAGTGCCAGCCATGAATACTCGGTTGCCTTCAATCATTGAAAGTGTACTAGCAATGAATACCGAATTTGTGACTATACTTAGATTCTTTTTGCGTCGTAAGGATTTTGCAATAAACCCTGAAGTTGAACCAGTATCAATTGCTAGCGAACTACCATTCTCCACTAAATCTGCTATGCAGTTTGCAACGGCAACTTTCGATGATATGTTTTTATTCATTCGCGACATGAACGGCGGATCCGTAAGATTTTGTGTACTAACTATTGCCCCATGTACTTTCCTTACTTCGCCGCGCTCTTCCATAGGCTTAACTATGCGCCGGATCGTTTGATCTGATACATCCAAGTTTTGGGCTAATTCAATTACAGTTACAGTACCACGTAAATTAACAATATCGAGGATTTTTTGCTCATGTTTTGACATAAATATGCTCTCATGTTGTTTTATAAAATAATATGGCAATATATTTTTGAATTCAAGGCTATAAGGCAACATATAACAACATAAGTGTTGATTCACTTTGAAAGGCTGATAGATCTCTTCGTCGTCAAAATGTCATATAATTCATAGATAACGCTCCTAAATTAAGTCTCAGCTATTAGCTCACTTATTTGCGAAGATTTATTCCAATCCAAGCATTGCCTTTTTTGTATTTGCCCAAGTTCGAACAATTTGATCAACGGTTAGCCCAATAAATGCAACACAGAGCCCTAATGTTATGCCAATGCCTGTTCCCTGTGGATCAGATATTGCTTTCAAGATTAGCTGTCCTAAATCTGTAGTTCCAATAAATGCACCAATAATAACCATAAATAGTGAAAAAATTACAGTTTGGTTCAAACCAAGCATAATGTGTGGAAAAGCTATAGGGAAATCGATTGATATCAATCTTTGAATGCGTGAAACACCCGACATAGATCCCGCATCTTGTAAAACTTCTGGAATATTACGCAATCCTTCCACAGTAAAACGCGTAGCTGGAACAGTTGCATAAGCTATTGCTGCAATTATAACAGATGTATCAGTTATACCAAAAAAGAGAATAACAGGTATCAGATAAATAAATGAAGGAAAAGTTTGAAAGAAATCACAAATCAATAAAACACTTCGGCTAGCAAAAGAACTTTGTGCACATAACGCTCCAACTGATACGCCTAGCACTGACGCGACCAAGACAGAAAATGAAGCCATGTATGCCGTTATCAACGCACGATCCCAATACTCAGAAAAAGCAATGAAAAGTAGGTAAAAACTGACTATCAGGACTGATTTAGGTCCAGCAAATATATATGCCACTCCTAATACTAATAAAAAAGTAGCAATGACTGGCATATTTAGATACGCATTTTTCATCGGCACTAATATATTTGTGATAAGAAATTTGTTGAAGCTATTCAGCGGTTCAAAAAAAACGTTCCAAATCCAATCTACTGTTGCTTGCCAGAATGGCTCCGTAGTTATTCCTTTATTATGTGGAATTTCATGAAAATAATTAAAGCCTTCATTAAAAACAAACGTTCCAATGTAAGCTAAACCACTACTCAAAAAAAGAATGGCTAAAATTATTAGAACATTTATGTGGCTTTGAAAGAACTTATGCTCAACAAAATAGTCTGCTTGTAAATTTGCCCAAGCTTTCGACATTTTATCAAGAAGAACCGCTAGTAAAACAATACATATCCCGATCTCAATACCAGTTCCAATCTTTAGGGAATTCAATGAAATCATTAAGTTTGAACCTAAGCCTTGTGCCCCGACAAACGATGCGATGACAGTCATTGCCAGACATTGCATAACGACCTGGTTTACGCCAAGTAGAACATCGCGCTTTGCTGCTGGGATGAGCACTCTAAATATTAGCTGGAGATTATTACAGCCTGTCATCAAGCCAGCTTCATATACTTCTTCAGGCACATTTTTCAGTCCAAGCAATGTCAGGCGTACCATTGGTGGTGTAGCAAATATGATAGTAGCAATGGCTGCTGCATGATCCCCAACTCC
>MDSY01128657.1_pt1 | contig 11446 bp, 9 predicted proteins | sample 811131 | NCBI WGS metagenome assembly MDSY01 (sample SAMN05326643, study PRJNA326480) | marine metagenome | isolation source: seawater | place: Atlantic Ocean: South West | collected 2010
AATATGTTAAAGAAAATTGTTTCATGTGATCGAAAAATTCGTATAGCTATTGTTGGCTGTGGACGAATTTCAAAAAGACACTTTGATTCAATCGAGGCTCGCCCTGATGAATTGGAGTTGGTTTCAGTTTGTGATACTGATGCCAATGTGTTAGCTGTACACCAGAAAAAATATGATGTGCCAATCTATCTGCATCTTAAAGAAATGATTGAAAATGAGACGTTGGACTTGATCGTGTTATGCACACCCAGTGGTTTACATTCCAAACAAGCTGAGCTAGCAGCCAAACATGGTGTTAGTGTTGTAACTGAAAAACCGATGGCTACCCGCTGGCATGATGGTTTGCGCATGGTTAAAGCTTGTGATGATGCGGGAGTGCGATTGTTTGTGGTGAAGCAAAATCGGCGCAATAACACTCTTCAGCTGTTAAAAAAAGCAATTGAAAAAGGCCGTTTTGGTCGAATTTACATGGTCAATATCAACGTATTTTGGACACGGCCACAGGAATACTATGACACTGCCAAATGGCGTGGTACGTGGGAGTTTGATGGTGGCGCATTTATGAATCAGGCCAGCCATTACGTGGATCTGCTTGATTGGTTAGTCGGACCCATTGAGAGTTTGCAAGCATATACTTCAACCCTGGCACGAAATATTGAAGTCGAGGACACTGGAGTAGTGAGTGTCAAGTGGCGATCTGGTGCGTTAGGTTCGCTCAATGTGACGATGCTCACGTACCCAAAAAACTTGGAAGGTTCCATCACCATTTTGGGTGAAAAAGGTACTGTTCGAATTGGAGGACTAGCTGTCAATGAAATTCAACATTGGGAGTTTCTCGACGTGGAGCCAGAAGATATAGATGTAAAAAAAGCGAACTATGAAACTAGTTCCGTTTATGGTTTTGGTCATCCACTTTACTATGGAAATGTGGTTGATGTAATGAGGGGTAGTGCAGAACCAGACACCGATGGTCGAGAAGGGTTGCGTTCACTTGAAGTACTGATTGCCACTTATCTTTCTGCCAGAGATGGTGAACGCATTTCATTGCCATTGGATCATTAAAATGAGCAGTTCGGTTCATCCAACGGCTATAGTTGATGATGGCGCCCAAATTGGCGATGATACTTTGATATGGCATTGGGTGCACGTCTGCGGTGGTGCGAAAATTGGTGAGCGTTGCTCCCTGGGACAAAACGTATTTGTAGGCAACAAGGTGCTGATTGGCAACAACGTAAAAATTCAAAATAATGTTTCTGTGTATGATAATGTCACGTTGGAAGATGATGTATTCTGTGGCCCCAGTATGGTATTCACCAACGTATATAACCCGCGTTCCTCCGTTTCGCGCAAAGACGAATACCGCAGCACTCTCGTGAAGAGGGGCGCTACCTTGGGCGCTAACTGCACAATAGTTTGCGGGACAACAATAGGCAAATATGCCTTTGTTGGTGCAGGTGCAGTTGTTAACCGTGACGTGCCAGATTATGCTCTGATGGTTGGTGTGCCAGCCAAACAAATTGGCTGGATGAGCCAGTACGGTGAACAACTCACACTTCCATTAAAGGGCGATGGTGGGGTAGAATGTCCAGCAACAGGTGAGCACTACCTGCTGCGTAACAGACAGCTAAGCAAAGTGGCTAGATAAGAGAAAGTTACGATGATTGTTGAAACAATTTGCGAATGTGAAGTTGTCTATCTTCCAATGGACTGCAAAGTGCAGCAGGACATATTCAAGGTAAAACTGGGTGTGCGAGACCACGAGGTAATACCGCCGCAAAATGCAATTGTTGAATTATCGCAACAGTTGGATAATGTGTTAGAAATCCGCACTCAAATCGACGTTAATTTGGGACCATACGAGGATCAACTTAAAAAAGGCAGTGCCTTTCTGCGCAAGACTGCAAAGATATTTGGCGTCAACACCTAGAGGAAAAATATCGTAGGCACTCACAAGCATCTAATTCTGGGTGTTAATGTGATTGTTAATTTGTGGTTGGAAGAGAGTTCCTCAAGCATCATTTAATAGCTAATTATGGAGGTCAAAACGCAAGGTTCACAATTATGGGTTGTGTTAGCAGCGCTGCCTAGGATTGATTATGTCGCCAGCCACGGAGTTACCAAGCTTTTACAAGAGTTTTTGCATTTGCAAAATTTATTGTAGATCAATTTTTTAATAATGGAGTGATGTCATGGACATTAAAGGCAAGAAATTAGTTGTGGTTGGTGGCGCTGGTCTCATTGGCTCGCATACTGTCGACCGTCTGTTGCGTGAGGATGTCAAAGAGATTGTAGTCTATGACAATTTTACCCGTGGCAGCCATGAAAACCTGCAAGAGGCAATGAAAGACTCTCGCGTCAAAATTTATGACGTTGGTGGCGACATCATGCAAACCGACATCCTCCAATCGGCTTTTGAAGGTACAGATGGGGTATTTCACTTGGCCGCTCTCTGGCTGCTTCAGTGCCACGATTATCCACGCAGTGCTTTTGATGTAAACGTTCGTGGCACATTCAACGTCATGGAAGCTTGCGTCAAGAAGGGCGTGAAGCGTCTGGTTTATTCCTCCTCCGCATCCGTCTATGGCGACGCCGTCAAGGAAATCATGGATGAAGACCACCCCTTCAATAACAAAAATTTTTATGGAGCGACTAAAATCGCTGGCGAAGCGATGATGCGTGCGTTTCATCACCGCTATGGTCTGAACTACGTCGGCTTGCGCTACATGAATGTTTATGGCCCGCGTCAGGACTACCACGGTGCCTATATCGCCGTGATCATGAAAATGCTGGATGCCATTGAAAAGGGCGACAGCCCGACCATTCTTGGCGATGGTTCTGAAGCTTTCGATTTTGTTGCGGTAGAGGATTGCGGCTTCGCGAATGTTTGTGCCATGAAGGCTAAATCCACCGACCGCTTCTACAATGTAGGTACTGGCAAGCGTACCTCGCTGAAAGAGTTGGCTGAGATGCTGCTCGAGCTGACTGGTTGCACAAAGCCTATCAACTATGAGCCTCGTAGCCAAGCCACCCTCGTCCGCAACCGTATTGGTTGCCCGAAGCGAGCCAGTGCAGAGATCGCCTTCACTGCTGGTATAGATCTGATGGATGGCCTCAATCGCCTCATTGAATGGCGTCGCGATCACAAAACTGAAGTTGAAGCCCGCCGTCGTGCAGTTGGCTTGTAGAAATAAAGGTAACGAAAATGAAAAGAAGCATCCAAATCTCCAAACGATCCAAGAGCTTGTACCACATTCTGGTGGCCATGGGCCTCGGTCTGGGTGAGGTGGTTGAAGACGCTGGTATTACAAACACCGCCCATAAAATGGACGGACTATAACTTATGTGTGGCATCACCGGTCTGATCCATCTCGATAACGCGCCCGTCTCCCCAGAGTTTCTTCAGCGGATGACCAACGCCATTGCCCATCGCGGACCAGATGGAGAAGGTCAGTGGATTGAGGGTAATGTTGGTATTGGCCATCGGCGTCTTTCCATCATCGACCTTTCGCCTGCTGGCCACCAGCCCATGGTCAGTGCCAACCATCGCTATTTGCTCAGCTACAACGGTGAGGTTTACAACTTCCGCGAACTGCGTAGTGAGCTGGAAGCCAAAGGCTATTGGTTTCGCTCCAGAACTGACAGTGAAGTTGTCCTGAATGCGTTGGCCGAATGGGGAGTAAAAGCTCTTGACCGCTTCAATGGAATGTTTGCCTTGGCGTTATGGGACCGTAAAGAGCGCAAATTGCTACTGGCCCGCGACCGTTACGGCATCAAGCCCCTCTACATCAGCCAACAAGGTAACACCCTAGCTTTTGGTTCTGAGCAAAAAGCCATACTTGCCATGCCTGGGTTTCAGCGCCGGTTAGATAAACCTGCGTTACTTGAATACTTCACTTTCCAAAACATCTTCACCGACCGCACTCTACTAAAAGACATTCAACTCCTCCCCGCAGGGCACTACGCCACACTTGACTTCAAGTACGCCAAACCCGCCCTCCGCCAAACCCAATACTGGGACTTCGACTTTCGCGAACCGGCCGAGCACTCCACCGACGACGAATACCGCGAAGAACTTGACCGCCTCTTCCAGCAAGCCGTCAATCGCCAACTTGTTACGGACGTTGAACTCGGCAGCTACCTGAGTGGTGGCATGGATTCTGGTTCCATCACTGCTATTGCCGCTAAATCTTTCCCTTACCTTAAAACCTTCACCTGTGGCTTTGACCTCAACTCTGCCTCCGGCATTGAACTGGCTTTTGACGAACGAGCCAAGGCTGAAGCCATGTCCTACCATTTCAAGACTGAGCACTACGAAATGGTACTGAAGGCGGGTGACATGGAGCGGGTGCTGCCCAAGCTGGCCTGGCATCTGGAAGAGCCACGCGTCGGCCAGAGCTACCCCAATTACTACGCCGCCCAACTTACTAGCAAATTCGTCAAGGTTGTCCTAAGTGGTGCAGGGGGTGACGAACTTTTTGGTGGCTACCCATGGCGTTATTACCGAGCCGTGGTCAATGATAATTTTGGGAACTATATTGATAAGTACTATCTGTTTTGGCAAAGACTGCTTCCGAACAGTCAACTCAAAGATGTTTTCGCTCCCATCTGGAGCGATGTGGCGCATGTCTCAACCCATAACATTTTCCGCGATGTTTTCCGGCACCACAAAGACGACCTAGATACCCCTGAGGGCTACATCAATCACTCCCTCTACTTTGAAGCTAAAACCTTTCTGCACGGGTTGCTGGTGGTGGAAGACAAACTCAGCATGGCCCACGGCCTTGAAACTCGTGTGCCATTTTTGGACAATGACCTGGTAGACTTTGCTATGCGCTGTCCTGCACGCCTCAAGTTGAATAATCTGGCTGACGTGATGCGCATCAACGAGAACGAGCCCGGTAATAAGAAAGCTAAGTTCTTTCAGAAGACCCGCGATGGTAAACAGATCCTGCGTGACGTGATGAAATACCACATTCCGGAAGATGTAACACGAGCTGAGAAACAGGGCTTTTCTGCTCCGGATGCTAGTTGGTTCAAGGGGGAGAGTATTGACTTTGTCAAACGGACACTAATGAATGGTGACGCTCACATCCACGAGTTTATGGACCCTACAGCGGTGGAGGTGCTGGTGCAGGAGCACCTCAGTGGAACACAGAACAGAAGGTTGCTGATTTGGTCACTATTGAACGTTGAGCAGTATCTCAAGGAGACTGTTAATGGTTAATAGTCCCCTGTCCCAGCTCAGGGCCTTGTGGGAACAACGGATTGGCAGTAACTGCCACATTGGACTCACTAGAATCATTAGAAAAGGAGTGTAAATTAATGGGTTTTCCTGAAACCTTTGGGTACATATCCGAGATACATCCAGATGATCCGTCAACTTGGCAGAACAAACTTTTTATTACCTTCGACATTGACTGGGCTCACAATGACGTACTGTCTGACACCATTGATCTGGTGGAGCGGGCAGATATCGCTGCCACATGGTTCGTCACCCACGGCACTCCGTTGCTGGAACGCCTGCGTGCCAATCCAAAGTTCGAACTGGGTATCCACCCAAATTTCAATCCCCTCCTAGCTGGCGATCCAATAAAAGGGGCGACAGCCGGGGAAGTGGTTGATCGGCTGCTAGAAATCGTTCCGGAAGCAGAAGTTGTTCGTAGTCATTCAACCACCCAAAGCTCTCGGCTTCTAGAGATCTTTGCCAACAAGGGATTGACGCACGATTGCAATCATTTTATTCCTGAACAGGCGCTCATTGAACTCAAACCCTGGGGCTGTTGGACTAGCCTCATTAAAGTGCCTTACTTTTGGGAAGATGCTGCTGTATGCATGAGTGAGATTAATACACCCATCGTGCAACTTGCCCATCGAACGGGGTTGCGAGTGTTTAATTTCCATCCGATTCATGTTTATCTGGATACCGATGCATTGGGTCGCTATGAGCGCGCGCGCCCCAATTTTCAAAATCCATCAGAATTGGTCAAATTACGTAATCAAGATGGAAATGGAACGAGAGATAGATTGAAAAAATTATTGGAAATTGATGGATGAAAATTACAGTTATTGGTTGTGTGGAGACCCTTTATGAAATCTCCAACCATTACATTCCAAAGGTCACTAAATAAGCCAGCTTCTTATTGCAAAAGAAGCTCCTAAATGTAGTAAGGCTGCAGGCAACTTCAAAGAGGCCGCTGGACAACTTGGCGTACCATTTATCAAATGTGCGGGAAGATGTTATGGACGTTCAATGCTGAATTATTTTGTTGTTGATAGAAATTTAAGTTACTATTACGTGGAGGCTATATGATAATTCTTGGCTTAACTGGTGGTTTTCACTTCGGTTCGTGTGATGCGGCTGCTACCATTTTAAAGAATGGGGTTGTACTTGCCTCTGTCGAAGAGGAGCGTATATCGCGAGTCAAAAATTCGTTTAGCATTCCACCGACACGCTGCATCAAGTCGGCATTGGAAGTAGCAGAAATAACTATTCAGGAAGTGGATGCCGTTGCACTCTATACGGAAGGATATTCTGCGTCGGTGACCGAGATGGAAGAGCATCTCGTCAGCCTGTTTGGTTACTGCCCTCCATTGAAGCAGGTTCATCATCATCTTTGCCATGCCGCTTCAAGCTACTATGCTGCAGGATGGGACGAAGCAACCGTGGTTACCTTCGACTGGTCAGGTGATGGCGTTTCATCTTCGATTTGGTTGGGAAAGGGTGGGCAGCTTAAAAAAATTGAATTTGTTCCGCGCCCGAACTCTTTGGGAATATTCTACGCTGCATTTACTCAGTTCCTTGGGTTTGAGCGCGGGGATGAATATAAAGTTATGGGACTCGCTGCCTACGGTGAGCCTGTGGTCAATCTTGATCGATCCATGGATGTGTCTGGGGATATTTATCAGCTTAATACTGAGATTCTTAATACGAATAATCGGAATCTGCATCAACTGGTTATTAATGATGTATTGCTTGATTGGTATCCGGAATATTGTAGGCCCCGCTATGCAAAGATTGAGGGCAAGCACATGGATATGGCTTCTTCAGTGCAACACCAGTTTGAACAGGCTGTCTTCAAATTTGTTAAATACGCGGTTAGACTTACGGGTAGTCGGGATGTCTGCCTTGCTGGTGGCAGCGCCCTGAACTGTACGGCCAACGGAAAGTTAAAGCAACATGGCCTTGCTGATCGCGTATTTGTTCCGCCTTTCCCTAATGATACCGGATGTTCGTTTGGGGCTGCAGCGGTAGTGGCGGCACAAAACGGAGAGAACGTAGCTCCACTTACAACAGCTCAACTGGGCCCGTCCTTTAGTAATGAATCAATAGCGCAAGATTTGGATCTTTTGAACTGCAAGGCTACCTATGTTGATGATATAGCTGGGGCAGCAGCAAAAGAGATTTCGTCAGGAAAGTTATTGGGATGGTTTCAGGGGCGCCTCGAAGTTGGGCCGCGTGCGCTTGGTGGCCGTTCGATATTGGCTGATCCGCGCAATCCATCAGTGAAGGAGCGCATTAATAAATTTATAAAATTCCGTGAGGATTTTAGACCGTTTGCTCCATCAGTACTTGAGAAGGCATCGGAAAAATATTTTGACTTCGATCAGCCCTCACCATTTATGAATTTCATTGCGACAGTGAAAACACCAGATGTATTGCCGGGCATTACTCATGTTGACGGCACGGCGCGATTGCAAACAGTATCAGAGCAGCAGGGAATTTACGCCGACTTACTTTGTGCTACAGAAGAACTGTCAGGCCATCCGGTGGTTCTAAACACGAGCTTTAATTACATGGGACAACCGATTGTTTGCACCCCTAAAGAAGCCATCTACACTTTTTTTGGGACGGGTCTTGATGTAATGGCAATAGGCAACTGGCTTGTGCGTAAGTCATGATTGGGATTGGCGAAAATGAGATTGCCGCTGTCAGCGCGGGGCTGAGCCAGCGTGATTCTCTTTTTTTAGAGCGAATTTACGCTGGAGGAGTGCAGAAATATATTGATCGGTTGGACGCAATAGGTTTTTCAGGGCAAAGAGCTAATGCCCTGGATGCAGGATGTGGTTTCGGACAATGGTCGGTAGCAATGAGTTCACGAATTGGTCATGTTGTAGGCATTGACGTTTCTCAAGTACGCGTTGACACCGTAAAAAAAATATCCAGAGAGATTCCGAACCTTGAATTTCAACAAGGCTCCATAAGCCAATTACCCTTTCCTGATAATCACTTTGATTTCGTTTTTTCGTTTAGCGTGATTTACTATACGGATGTCAGATCAACAATTCAAGAGTTGGTCCGTGTATTAAAACCTGGCGGGAAAGTTTATATTTGTTCAAATGGTATTGGATGGTATTGCTACAATATATTGAAGAACCCGAATGCTTCACTAGATTTCAATCCACGGGCGTACGGCCTAAGAACGTTATTGGATAGCTTCCTTTATCACACTTTTGGACGCGCTCCCAGTATGGATGGTTCGGTGACTACTTCACTAGTCTACCTTTCTAATTTGCTCCAGCAGAGTGGGGTAGATGTATTTGCATCTGGAGCTGAAGGTAGTGTCAATTTAGATCCGCTAACTCATGAAATAAAAAATTTCTTTCCAGGCCGCTACCTTGGACTGGAGTGTTGTTCAGAATGGCTGGGCGTCAAGAAAGATGTGGTATAGTATAAGTTATTGAATAATAAAATAACTTTTTACCATTAAATTAAGGAATTCAGGAAAATGAAAAAAAATATTTGGAATTTACTTCTTGCCGTATTTATTCCAATTTTTTTCTTTGCGGCGATTCTGCCAAGTAGAGCAAGAAAATATTTTATCTGGGGAGGCGCTCCACTTTTAAATAACAAATATTGGTCGAACGCTTTGCGAGAGCACGGCTTTAATAGCATCACGTTAATGGAATACTATTTCAAGATTAACAAGAAAGATGATTTTGACTTTTATGTAGATGACTTTGCACCCAAGCTATTGCCCAGATTGGTGAGAATAGGTTTAGGTACATGCCTGGCGCTAATTTTCGCATTGCGAAAGGCTAGAGTTGTTCACATATCATTCAATGGTTTTCTATTAGGCAACACCCCTTTTTGGAGACTTGAGTCTTTTTTGTTTCGAGTGGCGGGAGTTAAGGTAATTGTTATCCCATTTGGGGCCGATGTCTACATGTATTCAAAACTGATTGATCCCTCGCTGCGCTACGGACTTTTGGCTAGTTATCCAAAGTATGGCCGGTCGGAAGATCAAGTTGAAAAGTATGTAAAGCACTGGACGAAACATGCTGACATAGTCATTGCAGGACTTATTATCGATGGGGTAGGTCGTTGGGATGTGACAACGAACAATATATTCGCCATTGATACTATAAGTTGGAAATGCAAAGTTGAGTACTCGGAAAACAATGGTGTTACTGGCTTAGTGAAAATCATGCACACACCAAACCATACTGATTTCAAAGGAACAGAGTTTTTAATTGATGCTGTAGCGCAATTAAAACAAGAGGGGCTGCTTGTTGATTTAATTTTGCTAGAAAGAGTTCCAAATGAAAAAGTCAAGGAGCTCATGCAGACAGTGGATATTTTAGCAGAGCAATTTATTTTTACGGGCTATGCTCTTAACGGTATAGAAGGGATGGCATCTGGATTGCCAGTCCTAGCTAATCTGGATCATGAAGCTTATACTCGCGTTTTTCGGCGTTATGCTTTTCTCAATGAATGTCCGATACTATCGACCAGCCCGGAATCTCTTGTTGAGAACTTGCGGCTTCTGGTTAGGAACCCAGCTTTGCGGAGTGAGTTGGGCCGTGCGGGTCGCAAATATGTAGAGAAATATCACTCTTCTGAAACCATGGAATACCTGTTTGGTTCAATTTACAATAAGATACTGTACGGTAAGAGTGTTGATTTAATAAATTTGTTTCACCCGCTGAAATCTGAGTACAACAAGCGTAAGCCTTATATCCAGCATCCACTTGTTGAGAATAAGCTTCCTAGTGATTACCCGCTGCAATGATAAGAAAGCAGAAGTTGTCATGCAAAAAATAATTATTACTGGAGCTAGCGGCTTGGTTGGGTCACACCTTATTCCGCTGTTGGCTAAAACGTGCGAAATCCATGTGCTATCGCGTCGAAAGCCATTAGTTTCGGTCCACAATATCAGATATTACAATATTGATTTGAGTAGAGAAGTGGATTACTCACAACTTCCTACGAAAGTTGATACCATTATTTATCTAGCTCAATCTGACAGTTTTCGGGATTTTCCTGAAAAAGCAGTAGATTTGTTCAAAGTTAATACTTCACAGGTTCTGCATATGCTTGATTATGCAAGACAAGCGGGTGCTCGGTCATTTATCTATGCCTCCACCGGCGGTGTTTATGGTTCGTCGGAATCTGAAAAGGGATTTTCGGAGGACATCTCGATTTCCGCGAACGCAAAGCTAGGGTTCTATTCTTCTACCAAGCTCTGCGCGGAAATTCTTGCTGAAAACTTTGCGCCTTACATGAACATTGCGCTGTTGAGATTTTTCTTTGTTTATGGCAAGGGACAAAAACGCAGCATGTTGATACCTCGCCTGGTAGATAATGTGCGCGCTGAAAATTCTATTTTATTGCATGGGCAGGATGGGATCAGAATTAATCCAGTTCACGTTTCAGATGCCGTTCATGCAATTCAGGCGGCCCTGACTTTGGATGGATGCCATAGAATCAACGTGGCAGGCCCGGATGTGTTATCTCTTCGGGAAATATGTGGGCTTATTGGCACCAATGTGGGAATTCAGCCTGTTTACAAAGTTGACCAAACCAGCCAACCCCGAAATCTAATCGGAGATATAAAAAACATGAAAAAATATTTGTGTGCGCCACGCTGCCATTTTGAGGAAGGAATGGTTGACTTGTTATGAAAAATAATCTGAAACGGCAAATGCTGGTCTTCGATTCGGCGTATACATACGAAATGATGGTTCAACGTAATATGTCGGAACTTGTGACCTCGCGGGACCTTGGCGGATTCTTTAGCCATGTATGGAGTGTTCATCCAATGGCGAGTATTGTCTTGCCCGCATCCTCCCCGCTGCGATATGGATCGCCAGAGGTGCGGAAGTTGAGCTCACGGCACACAATCATAGAGGGAAAGATTGGCCGGTATGCAATATTGGCATGGTTTCCGGTATTGAATTTTCTCTTCTCACAATTAAATCTGCTTTGGTATCTTTTTCGCCTTGTCAAACAAAATCGTATCACTGTTGTGCGAGCGGAAGATCCTTACTACAATGGTTTGTTGGGATTGCTGGTGTCTGCCTTAATGAAAATACCTCTTATGATCGGCGTGTGGGGTAATCCTGGGGCAATTCGTAAGTTTTCGAACCGCCCACTGATGCCGCGGCTCTTTAAGTGGGTATGGTTAGAAGAAGTAGTTGAGCGTTTCGTGCTTCGGCGTGCAGACAG
>MDSY01092856.1_pt1 | contig 11443 bp, 13 predicted proteins | sample 811131 | NCBI WGS metagenome assembly MDSY01 (sample SAMN05326643, study PRJNA326480) | marine metagenome | isolation source: seawater | place: Atlantic Ocean: South West | collected 2010
CAATTATTTTTTTTAATCCTAAAAAAATTTCTTTTTTAAAATTTAAATTATTTATCATATTATTCTGTATGTATCATAAGTTGTGTTTTTTCAAGTTATCTTATTTTGCTGCTTAATATATTTTTCAGCTAATTTAAAATCTTTATTAGTATCTATGTCTACTGATAAAAACTTAAATTTTTGATTTTTAGCTAAAGTTTTGTTTTTAACATAAAATGATTTATTTTTTTTTAAAAAAGTTAAATTAGATATATAAAAATTACCATCAAATTGATAAGCAATTTTTGAATTACAGTTTGTTGAGCAGAGCTCAAGTTTTTTATTTTTTAAAATGAACATTTTTTTTTTATTTAAATTAGCGACTGAAACACTAACAACTGATTTTGTTCTATTTTCTTTAATATAATGTTTGTACGCAGAAACAATTGATTTTTTTGACCTAATAGGTGATGTGGGTTGTAAAAGTACTATCGTTTGAATTTTTTTATAAATTTTTTCATATTTTTTTGCAGTAAAAATAATTGTGCTAATAGTCTTTGATTTATCTCCACTTAGGTGAATAGGCCTTTTGAATACTTTAACAAATTTTGAATTCTTATACATTTCAATAATTTTATTATCATCGGTAGAGATAATAATATCATCAATAAAATTTAATTTTTTAGCAAAATCTATTGAATATCGAATTAAAGGAATTCCATTTAATTTTTTTGTATTTTTACCAGGTAGTCTCTTTGAGTTTTTTCTCGCTGGTATAAACGCTATAGTATTCATTAATTAATATTTACTAAATTTTTTAAAATTGTCTTCCATCTTCCGTATGGAGTTTGATTTTTAAAACAAATATATTTATTTTCATAATTTTCATATTTTTTTTCATTTATTTTAAGAATTTTTTTTAAATTTAATTTTATTTTTTTTTTAATAATATTATCAAAGTTTAAAGTTGTAGTTCCTGTTTCTTTTGCAATACGGAACATAGCTTCGTTTTCTCCTACTCTTGTTTGTTTGTTTGAATAGACAAAAAGCATTGGTTTCCTTAATAAAATTGCATAATGTAGCGCAAGAGAATGATGTCCTAAAACTAATTTAGACTCTGCAATTAGCTGTAACGTCTTGTTAAAAATAAATTTTCTTCTAGAAGGAAAGTTTTTTTTTGCTCTTCTTGGGTGGGCTGCTATATCGATTATATAATTTTTCATTCTTTTACTTATTTGATCAAATAAAATATTTAGTTTAGACCAATAGTCTTTTGTTTTATATATATGAACAATACCGCTATAGTTTAATTTTAGATCAAATGGATTTTCTAATTCTTGATCTATAAATACTATTTTATTTTTATTCTTATTTTTATTTTTATTGAAGTCTTTTAAATATGCCATTTCAGTTCCGTCAATTTTAAATACTGGTTTACCATTTGAAATTTTTTTATAATATAAAAATGTTCTTTCATTAGTAGTAAAATAAATATTAGTAGCAGGAGTAAATATATTTTTGCAAATAAAGTTTTTGATGGTTATAAAAATTTTTGATTTAATTTTTATATATAAAAAATACTTACTTTCTTTTAAATATGCTTTTATATAATTCAAATAATTTTTTTTTATACTTTTTGATGTATCTGGATGTGAACCGGATTCTATATATATTTTTTTACCACCGATAAAAAACAAAAATCTTTCACATATTGAACTCAAATACTCATAACCACAAGTATTCCAGTAAAAGAAATTTGATGGTAAAAGTTTACTTTCTTTCCAAAGTATATTTAGAGATTTTATATTTATGTAATTTTTTTTTTTAATTTTTTGTAATGTCTGCTTATCAAGATTTTTATTTAACAAAGGGAGTAGATTCCAATATACAATCTGATAATTATTATAATTAATTCCTACTCCTAATTTTTTGTATAGATATTTTGATAAATTTTGGTGGGTCAGTACTAGCAGTATTTTTTTTTTCATTAAAATATTTATTCAACTAAATTTTTTTTAAACTATTATTTTCAAGTAAAAATATTTGATTAAAAAAATTTAGATTATTTTTTCTGTGCGTTATAAAAATTATTGTTTTTTTCTTTCTTAAGTTGTTAAGAGTATTAAAAAAATTATTTTCTGTTTCAATATCTAATCCGCTAGTAGCTTCATCAAATAGGAGAATGTCTGGGTTTCTATATAGAGCTCTAGCTATACCAATTCTTTGTCTTTCTCCGCCTGAAATTTTAACTGCTCTTTCTCCGACCATTGTTTTAGTTCCATTTTTCAAACCTCTTACAAATTTTGTTAATTGTGCGTCTTCAATTACTTTCTCTACCTCTTCAGGGCTTATATGTTTATTTTCATAACCAAACGAAATGTTTTGTGCAATAGTGTTATCTGTCAAATATACATTTTGCGGCACATACCCTATCTTCTCTATCCACGAACTTAGATTTTTTGCAATTGTGATGCCATCAACTTCGATTGCACCGTTATTAGGTTTTATTAATCCAGTTAACAAATCGATTAATGTGCTTTTACCAGATCCTGTTTCACCAACAATACCTATGAATTCATTTTTATTAATCTTAAAATTTATATCGTTTAGAATATTTTTTGTTGAACCATCGTAGTTAAAGTTTACATGTTTAAATTCAATTTTATTTTCAAAAATAATTTTATTTTCTTTACTTGAATTTTTTAATATTTTAAAATTATCATCTTTTAAGTCTTTCTCTAAACTGTCTAATGTACTCTCTGAAAATTTTATTAGTTGAAGCGCTTGTAAAATTTTATTTGAAGAAGGCAATATTCTTAAAGCAGTTATTAAAAAAATACCTACCGTTGCAATAATTGAACCATAATCTTCATTTTTTTCTCCTATAACTAATATCAATACTACGAGGACTATTATTAAAGAAATCTCAAACCATATTTTTGGTAGTTTATTAATGAAACTCATTGTATACCCAACTTTTGATAGATTTTGACTATCTTCCTCAAGCTTGCTTATAAATTCTTTTTGAGACTTGAAAATCATGATATCTTTTATAGCATCAAATCCTTCTGTCATTGATTTAATCAAAGCTGTGTTAAATAAAATTCTTTTTTTACCTAATTTATAAACCTTACTTTTTAGAATAAAATAAAATGATGATGACAAGAATATGCCTGTAACAAGTATTACAAGTGTTTCTTGCGGTTTGATTATAAAAAGAAATAATAATAGACCAGAAATAATTAGGCCTTCGCAAATAATTTGACTAAGACCTGATAGTGCACCTCCAAACATTGCGGTTTGCCCTATTATCTTTTCCTTTAAGATTGCTGAATTATTACGTACATGAAAAAGGTAATCTTTATAAAGATATTTTTTAAATAAAGAAACTCCGAGATCAAATCTAACATTATAAATAAATTTAGTTTCTATATAGTAGAAACAAGCTAAATAGATATTTTTTAAAATAAAAAAAGATAAAATGAAAATTATAAAAATATTTATGTTATCTTGAATATCAATCCCTAAACTATTTAGGTAAATACCTATATTAAAATTAGACATCAAATCTCCATCTGAAAAAATGTTTATTAATGGTATTAATGACGCAATACCTAATGTCTCCAATATCATTGCTATCAACATAAGAAGAATTAGATTTTTAAAAAAAGTTTTTTGTTTGGTATCAAGAATTTTTATAATCTTAATTATATTTTTAAACATTATTTTTTTTATTTTAGTTAAGAGATTACTCTACCAACGGCTTTTGCAACTTTATTCGTGTTCTTTAGCAATTTTTTAAATTGAGAATAATTTAATGGTTGAAGTGGATCTACCGCAGATTTTTTTGGCTCTGGGTGCATTTCAATAATCAAACCATCTGCGCCAGCTGCAACTGAGGCTAAAGTTAAACTTGGTACCCATGGTGCCCAAAAAGAAGCGTGACTTGGATCAGATATTATTGGATATTTACAAATTTCTTTAAGAGCTGGTATAGCTTGAATATCCAAAGCAAACCTTGAGGTTTCTCTGTGGGTATGTGGTATTGATATACCTCTCTCACATAAAATAAGTTTTTTGTTTCCTTCAATTAAAATATGTTCTGCAGCTCCTAAAAAATCCCTCAAACTAGCCCCAAAATGTCTTTTTAGAATTATCGGTTTTTGAATTTTTGCCACTTCTTTTAATAGCTCTAAATTCTGCATGTTTCTTGATCCTATTTGAAGAATATCTGCTGTTTCGGCTATTCTATTTATGTATTGAATTTCTGTTACCTCTGTAACAATCTTAAGTTTAAATTCTTTTTTTGCAATATCTACCCATTCCATTCCTTCTTCTTGGGTGTCTTTATATTGCTTTGACCTGTATGGAAAGGTTAGAGGTTTGTAAGCATGTGCTCTAAGAATATTTACACCATTTTTTTTTAAAAACTTCCCTACGCTAAGCATTAACTTTTTACTTTCAACTCCGTTTGGGCCAGCAATAATCGGAATCTTTTTTCCACCAAATATTATACCATTGCCTATATCAACAGTTATAGGTTTTTTTGCAGTTGATAACATTAACTTATTTTTTTTATCATCTTCCGTTATATCTTTTGTTGGAAATTTATTTGATAAATTTTTTACTATAAATTTGTTAGATTTTTTCATTTTTTCCCTAAAAGACTTTGTTTATTTTCTATTTTATTTAATTTTATTTTTTTAGAAATATTATTATATATTGAATGAATTACTTTTAGAACATATATATTCTTGCTAATTTCTAAATCACGAGAAGATTTTTTAATTTTTTTATTTAGAAATTCCTTTAAAATTTTTTTATGTCCATTTCCCATTCCACTTTTTGGTCCCATTCCTAATTTAAATTCTTCAGAAGCATCCTTAGATTGGAAAAATTTTGTTTTCTTCCAATAGCTAAACGAATTTAAACTGATTCCTTTCACTAATATTCTTCCTTTTGTTCCAACAATATCGATAGATGATCTGTAATCCTGATTTGCTCTAGTAGTAGCTTTTAAAGATGATATCACACCACTTGTATGCAGAAAATTAATAGCTATTAAATCTTCAGCTTCAAGTTTTTTTTTGCTAAATCCAGCAAAAACATCAAAATTTTTTATAGGTCCTAAGATGTAGATTAAAGCATCTAACAAATGAATAGCTTGATTGTTTAAAACGCCACCATCTGAAAAATATTTACCCCTCCAGTTATTTTTGTAATAATTTTCATTCCTGTGCCAAAACATAGAACAATCTGCTATAACTATTTTACCTATTTTTTTTGTTTTAATGCTTCTTCTCATTTCGGTAGTAGCTTTATTGTGACGGTTTTGAAGAGCTGTCCAACATTTTAAATTTTTTTTATCACTTAGTTTAACTAATTTAGTTGCGTGATCCAATTTAAGTACAAAAGGTTTTTCTATTAAAGTTGACATATTTTTTCTTAAACAGATGTCTGCATAATAATAATGTAAATAGGAAGGGCTACAGATGAAAGCGTATTCAATGGAAAGATTTTCATTCAAAATTTTTTTAATTGATATTTGCTTGTACTGTTTACTTAGGGGCATCTTTAGCTTGTCAATTACATAAATTTTTTTTATTTTTTTATCTTTTTTGAAAAGATCTAAATAAAATTTTCCCGCTACTCCTAATCCTATAATTAAAATATTCATTAATAAAATAATTTCAAATTTTTACTTATAATTTTAGTTTGTCTATTGTTATATGTCTTTGAATGTATCTTAGTAAAATCAAATTTATTCACTTTATCTTCTTTTACTTGAAGTTTTGTAGTTGCTTTACTATTAACACCGCTACCGTCGAAACCAATATTCTTTATTAATGAAGTATTCGGGAATATATACTTATTCCCTTTTATAAAATTATAATACATGAAATCCAGTGACCAAATATTTTTTTTTTGTTTAATGGTATATTTGTTTTTAAAATAATTCCTTAAAAAAATTGGGACTAACTTAATATTTTTTTTTTTGTTTTTTTTTTGAAACTTTACGTACGCCTGCCATTCTCTACTTTTTATTGCCCAGCCCCATGACACAAAATTAGATAGTACTAAAGTTTTTAATGTATTTGGTTTTTTTTCAAAATTTGGAAATTGATAGCCGCAAATAACTTGAGCCTTATCACTACTTTTTATCAATTTTAAATTACTCTCTGTAAACTTAATAAAGTTTTTATACGCAATTGTATCATCTTCTAAAATTATTAAGTTTTGATATTTGTTAGATAGAGATGTAATTCCTTCAGTTATAGACTTAGCTAACCCTAAATTTTTTTTTCTTTTAATTATTTTTACTGTTCTTTTATTTTTATCATTAAGTCTATTTAAGGAAAGAGAAATAACTTTTTGATTAATTTTATCAAAATTATTTTTAGGGCCATCAATAATTAAATATAAATCATTTTTTACTTTATTATTTTCCAGAGCAATAAGAACTCTTTTCAAATGAGAAGGTCTATTATAAGCAAAAATTATAATTACTGTTTTTTTTAAAGTCATTTAATGATCCATTAATTTATTCTTTATTTGAAATCTCATTGCCATTTCAGCCATATATAAATCTCTTTTATTATGAATATCAATTCCAGTAAATGAATCGGTATTAACTATTAATTTAACATTTTTTCCAATTCTTTTTCCTATTCTCCAAAACTTTGAACGGGTTGCGGAAGCAAGGCCGGTATCTTCTCTAAAAAGATCTGGAGCAATTTGCCTGGATGTATAGTCTCTCATCCAAGGTAAAACTTTCTCTAATTTTTTTCCTTTAAAATGCCAAATATGTTTATAGAATGAGTGTACAGAAAAAGCGCTATCTATTTTAATATTTCTTTTAAGTATATTTACTGCTTCTGTTATCCAACTAGCTTTTCTAAAGATATTAGTGCAAGTTAAAAAAACACATATATCAAATTTTATTTTATAAAAGTCTTCATATTGTTTTAGAGCATCTCTTAATGTCAGTTCTGTGGTCACCCGGTCTCCAGAGTATTTTTTTTTTCTTAAAAAGGGAACATTGGCTCCGCATTTTTTTGCTTCTTGTGCGATTAGCTTTGAGTCTGTAGAAACAAATATATGATCACACACTTTACTTTTTAAAGCTGCTTTAATTGGATAGTGTAATAATGGTTTTCCACAAATTTTTTTTAAATTTTTTAATTTTATTCCCTTTGATCCACCTCTAGCAGGAATAATGCATATTACTTTAAATTTTTTTTTAATTTTTTTTTTCAAAACGAACCCTTTTTAAATTAAAAGATTTTAAATCTTTAAATCCACCGTTAGTCATTGCAGTATATAATTCTTGATTTAATATGCTGAATATTCTTTCTACACCTATGTGGCCATTGCATATTAGCCCATACATAGCAGGCCTACCTATCCCAACATAATCAGCACCTAAACATAAATACTTAATTATATCGCTTCCTCTTCTTACCCCTCCGTCTACAATGATTTTAATATTTTTAGATTTTATTTTTTTTTTTTATTTCTATTAAAGCTGCTACTCCACTAATTCCAGAATTTAGCATTCTACCACCATGATTTGAGATCCAAATTGCATCTGCACCACAGTTTATAGCTTTTTTAGCATCCTCGGTTGTTAATATACCCTTTATAACAAGGGGTTTTTTAGTTTTTTTCCTAATTTTATCTATTAATCTCCAGTCATATTTTACAGCAAAATCTGGAGATGGTGATATTGGATTTGTTCTAATTCCAAATTTTCTAGCATCATAAGTTATTGACTCTCTATCTAGATATCTATGTGATCTGATGTTTGCATCAACGCAAAGTGCTATAGAAAAACAATTATTTTTTTCCGCATTTTCTACTTCTTTCATAATCCATTTCTCGCTACCAAAAGGAAAGATTGTCCATGATATTTTAGAGTCTTTATTATTTTTTCTAATATCATCAAGACTCATTCTACCTTGTGTTGCAAAAAAACTAGCTGTTTTTGCTTTGTTCACCCCTTTTGCTGTTTCTATTTCTCCTTTTTTATGAAATTGAGTTTGATGACCCATTGGAGAAAGCAAAAGAGGAGAGAAGATCTTTTGTTTAAAAATTGTTGTTAAAATTTTTGGCTTGTTTACAGAACAAAGCTGTTTAGGTAGAATTTGTATTTTATTTAAATCTAAAATATTTTTTTTTGCTGTAAGTCCATCTTCAGCAGCTGCTTGAACCCAGCGGAAGGTCCCACTTCTAATTTTTTTTGAAGCAACTGTTTCAGCTTGTCTGATGGTATTAAATATTTTTTTCATTATATAATTTTATTTTTTTTTATATATATTAAATAATTTTTTAATTGTGCAATTATCATTTATTATTGAAGGATTTATATTTTTTTTAAAATCATTTTCAAATAAAGCTAAAATCTCTAGAGCTTTTAATGAGTCAAAATATTTAATTCTTCCTAATTTTAAGTCTAGATTAATTTTTTTTTTATTTATTTCAAGTACTTTAGATATTTTATCAATAAAAATTTTATAGTTTTTAGGTGATTTTATTTTCATTATATTTTTTTTGTTATATTTTTATGAAGGTCTCCGACTGTATTGCTATTTTCAATTTCTTTCAAAGTAAGTTTTATATTGAATTTTTTTTGAATTAAAAAAATTAAGTTCAAATGGTTTAAAGAATCAAATTTTTTAAAAGATTTTAGTTTAGTACTATGATCAATTTTATTTTTTTCATTATTAAAAATAGTTAATATTATATTTTTTAGTTTACTAAAATTTTTATCCATATCTAAATTTTTTTGATTTTTAATAATTTTGTTTTAGATAAATTAATTGTAGCTCCACCAAAGGAGAATCCTGCTCCGAAGCCGGCTATTATAATATTTTTAATTTTATTTTTATTTATTTTTTCTTTTTCTTGACAAATTGTTGTTGGTATTGATGCTGAGCTTGTATTTCCATAATTTTTTATTGAAAATAATAATTTTTTATCTGCAATACCAATATTTTCTGCTATTTTATTTAACATAAATTTATTGGCCTGGTGGAAAACAAAAAAACTTATATTATTGATATTAGTTTTAGAAAATTTAAATAATTCTTTGATCAATTTAGGAACGTTTTTAACAGCAAAATAAAAGACTTCTTTACCATTCATGTAAAATTCAGGATTAAATTTTTTATCCCTAAATCCACTATTTTTTAGTTTTAGATTTTTAAATCCCTTACCATCACTACCCATTACAAAATACATTTTATTGTTTATGCCATGACTTAGAGCTGTTGCTGATCCACTGTCTCCAAATAACAACTTATTGATTTTGTCACTAGATTTAATGGTTTTAGACATGGTGTCTCCAACTAGTAACAAGCCTTTCTTGTATTTATTTGCCTGCATAATTGACGTAATATTCCATAAACCATATACATAACCAGAGCATCCTAAATTTATATCATAACAAACACATTCTTTTTTTAATTGTAATTTATGGTGAATGATATTACTGCATGCGGGCATTAGATAATCAGGTGTTTGTGTAACAAAAACTAAGATATCGATATCTTTTGGACTCCACTTCAGAGATCTAATTACATCTTTCGCTGAGTTGTAACATAAATCTAGGGTTGTCATGCTTTCATTAGACTTGTAGCATTGATTTACACCAAGCATTTTAGATGAATTAATAATCTTATTTTTTTCCGATTTTTTATTAAGAATATTGCTTAATTTATATACTTTTTTTGGAACTGTTACTGAAATAGCTTTAATCAAAACTTTTTTGCTTATACTGTTCATTTTATAGTAAATAACCTCCATCAATTACTAAATTTGTTCCTGTTATCCACTTACTGTTATCGTCGATTAAAAATTTAACACCATTTAGCACATCTACATAACCACCAAACCCAAGAGGGTGTTTAATTTCTAAAATTTTTATTTGTTCTCTTGTTAATTTTTTATTAATTCTTCCACCCATCCCAAAATTTGTATGTCCGATTATTAAAGAATTTACTCTAATATTTTTAGGTGCTAATTCTTTAGCGTAACACTTTACTAAATTATTTACAGCTGATTTTGAAGAAGAGTATAAAGAAATGGATTTATTGCCTTCTAAAGAAGATACAGAAGAAATAGATACAAAAGATAGGTTTTTATTTGCTCTATATTTATATTCAGAAAAAAATTGAATCAATTTTATAAAAGAAAATACATTTGTTTTGTAAACTTTTTCAAAAATTTTATAATCGATACTTCTCAATGGATAAAAATTATGTATGGCTCCAAAATGAATTATCCCATTAAGTTTAATTTTATTTCTTAAAAAATATTTTTTTAATTTTTCAAAATTAATTTCATTTTCAAAGTCTAATGAAATATAATGCTTAATATTGACATTTTTTTTAAAATTTTGTTTTAATTTTTTTAAATTTCTTCCTGAAATTATTACATTATATTTTTCTTTGGATAACTCCTGTGCAATTTTTTCACCCAGACCTGATGTAGCGCCAGTAATTAAATAACAGTTTTTCATAATTTTAAAATATTTTTATATTTTTATTTTCTTTTAATTTATATTCTTCTAAATTTAAAGACCACTTAGAATAATCTTTTCTTTTTTTAACACACTTAAAACCTAGTTCTTTATATAAATTTTCTACAATAATATTTTTCTCTGTCTTATAGTATTCTCCGATTAGATACTTTGCATCAATTTTTTTAATATTTGATACTAATTTATTAAAAATTGTAATTTCTAAATCTCTTGAAAAAACTCTGCAGCTCATTATCCATGAGTCTATTTTTACTGTTTTTTTTTGAATTTCGCATATAATTAAACTCACTATTCCATTATCTCCAAATTTATCTATCAGATTTGATTGTAATGTATGGTATTTTTTTTTATCCCTAATAATACGTTCTATCTTATTTTTATCATGTCTTTTTGTAGTTAAATTGAACTGATTGGAACGCATTATGAGCTGAACAATTCTATCTATGTTTTTTTTATCGAATTTTCTTATATTTGCCCTCATTTTTAGTGAGTGTAAATATTTTTCTAAGTTGACTGAATTATTTTTTAATTGTTCTCTTTTTCTATTAGACTCATAATAATAACTTCTTTTTTTATCTTCTTTAGATAAATTTGTGATCTCGAAATATCCAGGGAATATTAAATCTCTTTCATAATTGGAGGGTTCTTCTGAAAGCTCTGGTACCTCAATATCGGGTATAGACTTGCGTACGAAGTCTCGTTCAAAATAATTGTTATCAAAGAAGACCATTGCGTTAAGTCCAATATTTAGTTCTTTCGCTATTGCTATTATATTCTTTGGCTTTTCATCCCAATTAGCTTTAAATGATGAGATGTCTTTTAATTTCAAAATCATATCTTGCCTACTAGTAAAAGCTGACTTTGCAATAGATAAATCGTTTTTTGAACATACAGCTAAAAGTATACCTCTTTTTTTTAATTTTA
>MDSY01115400.1_pt1 | contig 11442 bp, 2 predicted proteins | sample 811131 | NCBI WGS metagenome assembly MDSY01 (sample SAMN05326643, study PRJNA326480) | marine metagenome | isolation source: seawater | place: Atlantic Ocean: South West | collected 2010
CCGACCCAGTACCCCCAGTTCCAACCAGAGCTTTTTTGCCACCGCCCTGTCCTGCGCCTCAACTCCCCGGCACAAAACCCGCCCCCCCGACTTCGGCCTCCGCCCCGGATCCCAGCCCATATCCGACTCCCCCTCCCAACCCACGCCGCACCCGCACCCCACCCCTACCCCCTCACCCTCACCCTCACCTTGCCCCTGCCCAGCTGGTCGACGCTCTGCGCCTGACGGTGGGGCACCGAGGCGGCGCCGCACGCATCGCCGCGGCGGTAGGCTCGGGCGTGGTCGCGTGCGTCGTGCTCATGGGGGTCGCGGGCACGCTGCCCGACGTCTTCTTCGTGCTCTCCCTCTACACCATCCAAGCCGCCGGCTTCGTCTCGCTCAACATCGCGCTCATCCCCGTGGCGCTGGCGGCCATGCTGCTGGGCGGCGTCGTCTTCATCGCGTGCGGTTGCTGCGCCTGCGGCCGGCGCACCTTCCGCCCGATGCTTCGGCTGATGGCCGAGCCCGTGCGCGCGCACGTGCCGCCCGTGGTCGACCTGCTGCAGAACCGCGTGCACGTGCAGTCGCTCAACCGCGCCATCTTCCTCTACCCCATCTGCATCGTCACCGCCTTCGTGCTCGGAGGCAGCGCGCTCATCGGGCCCGCCTCGCTGCGCGCGCCCTTCCTGTCCAAGGACTTTGTTCCCGAGGACCTTCACCTCGTCGCGCACTGCCAGGCGCCACTCACCGGCCGGCTCGAGGGGCTTGCCGCCTCGGGCCTCGCCATGGCCAACAGCCTCGCCCACTCGGCGGTGACCTCGTCGCCCGTCGAGATCGGCGCGCTGCTCGCCACGGCGGCGGGCGCGCAGCCGGGCGCCATGTCTCGCAAGCTGCTCAGCGCCACGTGGGACCTCTTCCTCATGCCCCTGGGCGAGACCTGCGGCGACGGCGAGACGGTGCCGATGGGCGCCAAGATGCCCGCCACCGCCGCCGAGCTCGCTTGCCCGAGCGACGTGCGGGGCGAGCAGTGCCTGCAGCTGCCGCCGCTGAGCTTCAGCGTGGTCGGCCCCGACGGCGAGCCCAATCCCGCCTACGCGGGCCGCGTCTTCCTCAAGGTCGACCTCGTCGGCAGCCCCGCTGGCTGCACCACCGGCAGCAGCACCGACATCGGCGGGCTCGCCAAGGCGGCGACACCCCGCAACGGCTCCGCCGCCTTCGAGCACGCCTACCTGGTCTCGCACGAAGGCGCCGCTCTGTGCGCGGGCACGTACAAGCTGCGCGTCGAGATCGACGGCCGGCCCGAGGTCTTCAAGATCGTCCGGCTCGTCGTGGCGCCGCCGCCCGCGGCCAGCCTCGCACGCAGCGAGCTGGTGCACATGTGGCCGGGCTACGCGCCCACCTCGAACCTCTCGGCCACCGCCTCCAACACGACCATCGTCACCGAGCGCGGCGCCAAGCGGGTCACGAGCACCATCACCACCTCGACCGTCACCACCGGCGCCGACGGCGGCACCAAGATCACCACCACGACCTCCGTCGAGGCGCGTGACGCGGCGCAGCTCCTCGCCTTCACCCGGCCGCCGCCCACGGACATCGCCGTCGGCGTCCCCTTCCGTGTCTCCCTGCACATGTCGACGGAGACGGGCTGGCCGCTCGCCGGCGAGCCCGTGCAGGCGGTGCTCCTCGCGGCCAAGGGCACGGGCGTGCGGCTCATCGGCCCCAGCTCCAACGTGACCGACGAGGCAGGCAACGTGCACTTCAACCTGCAGTTCGCCACGGGCGCGAGCGGCCGTTACATGCTACTCTTCGGCTCCGCCGCCACCTTTGCCTTCGGCGGCGTCGCCGACGTGGTCGACGCGCTGCGCACCTCGGCCATCTCCATCGCCGAGCAGGTGGCGCAGGCGGGCGTCAGCGCCGCGACCTCCGTCGCCGGCTCCCTCGCCACGCAGGCGGGAGGCCTCGCCTCCAAGGCGCGCGACGCCGCGTCCGACGTCACCGGCGGGCTGCGCGGCACCTCCAAGGGCGCCATGGCGGGCGCGCGGCGGCGCTTCGCGACGCGCTCCGCGGTGCGCCTGCACGCTGAGCGCACGGCGCACCACCACCGCGCCATCGAGGCCGTCAACCTGCACGCGCGGCGCGAGCTCGGCATGCCCGAGCTGGACGCTGTCCAGCAGGCGGCGGCGACGGCGGCGAGCGGCAACGGCGTCGCGGGCCAGCCGCCCCTGATGGAAGCCTTCACCGCCGTGCTGAGCGCGTGGAACGACAAGCTGGGCGAGATGGAGGCCGCCGACGCAATCTCCGGCTCGCTCGGCAACAACATCACCGGCGCCGCCGCCGACAAGGCGGAGGGCATGGGTGCCATGGCCGACTCGATGCTCGCCTCGCTGCTCGCCACCTCCGCGGACGCCTCGGTGCTCTCGCGGCTGCACAGCGCCGACGAGCAGCTGCAGCAGTGCCTCTCCCTCGCCAACGTGGCCGACATGGCGCTCGCCGCGCCGGGCGGCCAGCTCAAGAGCGCCATCGGCGGCCTCTTCGGCTCGATCTCGCTGCCGCAGCTCGGCCAGGTGGCCAACGTCGAGGGCGGGCTGCGCGCGGCGATGGCGGCGATGGCCGACATGGCGCCGACCCTCGACGTCGCCGGCCTCTTCGCCGACGCCACGGCGCTCGCCAACGGCACCATGGCCCAGGTGGCCGCCGCCAAGTCTCGGCTGGCCGAGCTGCAGTCCAGGAGCCTCGTCGAGGCCGCGGCGGGCGGCGTGCTCAGCGAGGAGGACGAGGAGGAGATGCTCGCGCTCAAGCACACCATCGCCATCAGCGTCGCCAAGCAGGCGAGCGACGCGCAGGGCCTCGCGCCCTTTTCGGCCGTGAGCACGCTCGCCGAGTACACGGGCAAGGTCAAGGCGCTCATGGCGCGCGGGTCGGAGCACGCGCTCAACGCGAGCGAGCTCGCCGAGCTGAGCTTCTTCAAGTCGGTCGGCGCCGCGCTCGCGCAGGCGGTCGTCGACCCGCACGCGGCCATCAAGCTGCTCAATGGCACGCTCAACAATCTGCGCGACGCTGGTTACCACGCCGAGCTCCCCCCCCTGGATGACCTGACGGACGAGGCCTCGCAGGAGCTCGTCGACGCGCAGGTGCGCGCGCGCAAGTTCTACAAGGCGGGCATGCAGCTGCGCACCATGATCGAGCAGATGCCCGACCCCATGGACATGCTCGGCAACCTCAACATCAACCTGGGCGGCGTCATCGGCACCGCAAAGGGCGCGCTCGGTAACGCCTCGGGCCTCGTCAACGGGCTGCTGGGCAAGGTCGACGGCCTCGCGGGCTGCGCGGGCCTCGACAACCTGGGCGGGCTGCAGGACGCGGCCACGCAGGGCTTCGGCCTCATCTCCAACCTGCTGCAGGACCCGAGCGGTGCGGGCGCGCAGGACGCGCTCGCCTCCATCGCCTCCGGCTTCTCGGGCATGCCCCCCGCCGTGCAGCAGGCCATGCAGGGCTTCCTCGGCACCGCCGACGCCGCGGGCGAGGGCGCCGCGGGCGGGCTGCAGGGCCTCCCCGGCTCGCTGCAGGGCCTGGTGCAGGGCGTGCAGAGCGGCGACCCGTCGAGCATCATGTCTGCGGGCATGGGCGCGATGGCGGGCATCTTCGGCGGCGCCATGGACGCGTCGGCCGACATCAACAACATGGCCAACTCCTTCGCCTCGCTGCAGAACGGCGGCGACTTCGGCGACCTCATGGGGCTGCTCGGCAACTCCAAGGACATGCTCGAGGGGGTGCAGGCCACCGTCACGGGCATCCTCGGCCAGTACGGCCTCAGCGGCAACGTCCTCGAGGACGCCCTCGGCCTGCCAAAGGCGGTGGCCTCCGCGGTCGAGGAGGGCAGCGCCATGGCCCTGCACGCGGGTGCCTCGGCCGAGGAGCAGGCCAAGGCGGCCCTCTCGTCCAACACGACCAAGGCGGCGCTGGGCATTGTCTTCGGCGCGCTCGAGGCGAGCGAGGAGCTCAAGTCCGACCCGATGTCGGCCGCCACGGCCGCGCTGGACAAGGGCCAGACCACGATCCAGAACCTCATGGCCGGCCTCGGCGCCTCGGCCAGCATGCGCCTGCCGGCCAGCTCGCACTTTTCGCTCGACTCGGTCATCAACGGCAGCTCGCCGCTCAACATGAGCGACCACAGCGGCGTTGCCTCGGCCGCCTGCTACCAGGTGGCCACGGGGACCGCCACGCTCGCCTCAACCATGCTCGAGGGCCTCGCCAACGCGCACGACCTCGCCGCGCTGCAGACGTCCGGCCTGCAGATGCTCGTGGCGCTCGCCGAGAAGTGGGCGCCCATGAAGGCCGCGCTCGACTTTCTGGCGCAGTTCTTCCCGCAGCTCAACGCCCTGCGCGGTATCCTCCCCGCGGCCGACCCGAACGCGCCCGCCACCACGCCGGCCAAGGGCCTCGACCTGTCGGGCCTCTTCAACGCCTCGGGCATCAACGCCTCCGCGCTCGTCAACGCCACCGCCGTCGCCGCGCGCGCCGCCAAGCACGCGGCGGAGGCGCGCGCCGCCGGCGGCGACTTCGCCGCCGCCGCCATGCAAGAGGCGGCGCCCTACGTGCCCGAGGACGGCGTGAGCGACGCGCTCGCGGGCGTGCTCGGCGGCCTCCACAAGCAGGTGATGGCCAACGTGAGCTCCTTCGACCTCAAGTCGGCCGTCACTCTCAGCGCCAACATGTCCGACATCACGCCCGAGGTGCTGCTGGCGATGCGGCAGAAGGTGGCCGACGCCGCGGGCGTGCCGCTCTCGGCCGTGACCGCAAGCAAGCAGGCGGCGATGAAGCTCGCGGTGAAGCTGCTGGGCGACGCTCCGAGCGTACGCATCGGCTTCACCATCACGGTGCCCGACGCGGCGGCCGCCGACAAGGTGCTCAAGGCGGTGGGCGCACAGCTCGCCGACCCCGCGGCGGCCTCCAAGCTGCTGAGCACCGACGCGCTGCCCGTGACAGTGGATTCCATCGCCGCGCCGCCCGCGCTCTCGGCGCTGCGCGACGCGGCGGCGGCGGTGGCCAATGGCGAGCTGCCGAGCATCGACGCCGGCCTGGCCGATACCCTGGCCGCGATGATGCCCTCGGACTGGAAGGGCATGCTGCGCACGCTCGCGATGAACGTGCTCGAGTCTGCCGCCGGCTCGATGGCGCCCAAGGCGAGTATGGTGCTGCTCAAGGGCGACGCGCAGGCGGTGGCCAAGGTGGCCTCGGCCCACCTGTCGGCGCCCATCGTCGGCTTCGGCGCCTCGCTCGGCGGCGCGGGCTCGAGCACGGCGCGCACCGTGCCGGGCGACGAGACGCAGGCGCCGATCAGCACGTGCGCCGCGCTGGGCTACCCGCACTACGAGCAGATGGCGGGCACGCGCGGCGCGCCCTTCTGGCAGCCGCGCGCCGTGGCGCCGTACAACTGGCTGCTCAACGCGGGCGAGTACCCCGACGGCTCCCCGCGCCGCTTCTGCCCGATCCAGCGCCACCTGGTCGGCCAGTCGCACTACTCGGAGGTGCACGTCGACCCGGGCCGGCTGTGGGGGCGCGCGCACCTGCCACGCGCCATGGTCGAGCAGAGCCCGCCGACGGAGGCGCAGGAGGCCGCGTACGCGCAGATGAGCGACGCGCAGCTGCAGGCGCAGGACGTGGCGCTCGACGAGCTCGAGCAGGACGTGTGCCCCGTCGACAACCTGCAGCTGATGCGCACGGAGCAGATGGCGCTCTGCCGCGAGTCCTTCGTCGCGACGGGCCAGACCGTCGCCTCGACCACCTCGCGCTACGACCACCTGCTGGACCTGCCCGACGTCGAGGCCCAGGCTGCCTCGAGCCCCGACCGGAGCGCGGGCGACGGCCGCGTGCGCGTCACCGCGCGCGACGCGCACGGCAACCCGCTCGCCGGCCGTTACTGCAACGTGACCGACCTGAGCGACGACGGCTATGACCTGCTGCCGCTCACGCTCTCGTACACGTGCGGCCCCTCGGGCGCCGACGGCGTGATGCTGCTCGAGAACCTGCAGGTGAGCGGCGGCGCCTCGCGCCGCCTCAAGCTCGTCGTGCGCGTCGACGGCGTGCTCGCGCGCGCGGCGCCCGACGCGCCGTGGGCCTTCGACACGAGCCTCTCGTACGTCTCGTCGGCGCAGCCGAGCTTCCAGCACACGGGCATGCTCTCCCTGGGCGTGCTGGGCACCAACGACGCCGACGCGCACAACAACCACGACTCCATCATGCTGCTCTCCTTCTTCGGCCTCGCTGTGCTCGCCATCAACGCCGTCAGCCTCGACCCGCACTGCCAGGACGACGGCGCGGTCATCACGCGCAAGCCGCCCTTCTTCCTGCGCATGCTCGGCATGCTCGCCCTGCTCGTGCTCGTGCAGACCAACGCCGCGCTCTGGGCACACATGGTCACCACCACCGACTCGGGCCACAGCGTCGTGGCCATCGGACTGCGCGACATGATCGCCATGCAGCACGGCGCCGACGCGCCGATGGCCGCGATCGTGCTCGGCGGCGCGACCATCGCGCTCGCCACCTTCATCCTCGGCCTCGTGACCGTGCTCTACCTGCGCTCCGCCAAGCGCGAGTACCAGCGCGCGCAGCGGCTCGTGCAGAACGCCGCGGACGGGCTGCCGCGCACGCTCGCCGGCCGCTACTACAAGGCCCTCAAGACGAAGCTCACCGGCAACGGCAAGGGGCTCGAGGGCAGCACGGTCGTCGCCGTCGCACCCGCCGCGCCGCCGCCGCAGTCGGCATTGCGCGCGCGCTGGAGCGCGTGCGTGGGCGGCTTGCGGCGCGGCGGCGCGGGGTTCGCCGAGCTCTGCCGGAGAACGTGGTCGATCCTTTCGTATCTCTCGGCGCGCCCGCGCGCGGCCTGGCGCCGCCGCTTCCCGCTGCCGATATGCCAAGGGCGCGAGGGCGACGGCGCGCTCGAGGTGGGCACCTGGTACGAGTCGCACGCGCACGCGCGGCAGCGCACCTCGCGCAACCACGTGCGGCTGATGCTGCGCGGCGGGCTCAACGAGCACCCGGCCATGGTGGCCAAGCAGGAGGCGCTCAACCGGCGCACGTGGCAGCAGTTCTGGCGCGGCTGCTGCGGTACGCGGCTCGACGTGGACGTCGCGGCGGAGGACGACCAGCAGGCGGTCTTCTACTACCCCGAGCGGCTGTACATGGGGCTGTGGCTCTCCGCGTGGCTGCAGGTCCTGCTGGCGGCGGTCGTCTTCAGCATGGCGGCGTGGGCCGACGGCGTCGTGCTCTACGCGCAGCAGAAGGCGACGCAGACGCTCGAGAACGCCGCCTCCGCCAGCCTCGGCGACGCGGGCCACACCTCGCCCGTCGAGCTCGCCTTCAACCTGCTCGTTGCCGAGGCGGGCAAGTACTTTGCCGTCTACATCGCGACCATCCAGGCCATCTTCGGTGAGGGCTTCCTGCGGCCCTTCGCCATCGCCATCGGCGTCATCCAGCTGGCCTACGTGCTGAGCCTGTGGCGCGGCATCTTCGTGCGCTATCGCACGCGGCTGCTCAGGATGCGCCGCGGCGACTACTTCTTCAAGCGGGAGGAGTTCCGCGAGTCGGGCTCCTCCATGTTCATCGGCTACCAGGTGGCCTTCATCGCCGTCGTCAGCATCATCTTCTTCTGGGTGGCGGTCGGCATCGTCTGCCTCTTCGCCGTCGTCTTCATCGCGGCCAAGGGCGTCTTCGTCACCCTCGTCGTCGGCGTCGACACGCCCGAGGGTGCAAAGGACTTCGACGACCCCTTTTTCGAAGACTTCGGCCCCGTGAACGCCGCGGCGCGGAGCCTGCACACGGAGGAGTACCCCGTGCACAGCAGTGGACACCGCAGCAGCGGCCTGGCGTACTTTTCCAACCTGCTCGCCGGCGCGACGGGCGACCCGATCCTGACGCCGGCGCAGCTCAAGGGCTCGGTGCACAAGGTCTACAACAAGCTCAACATGGGCTCGATCGGGCTGCCCGTCTTCCTGGTGGCGGTGGTGCTGCCGCTGTTCTTCCAGCTGTTCATGAATCGCGCCATCTTCTTCGTCAAGGGTGCCGGCCGCACCGGCGGCGGCTTTGGCAACGTGTGGGTGCGCTTCCGCTTCTGGTATGCCATCTACGAAATGGTCATGATCATGCCCAACTTCCTCATCGGCTTCTACATGCTCATGTACCGCCTCGTCATGAGCTTCATCCTCAACCTCTACTACGCGCCCGCGCTCGACGTGTGCATCTTCCCCGAGCCAACGGGCTGGTCCAAGTGGGAGGTGGGCTTCTGCACGTACATCGCGCTCATCCGCACCGACCACCGGTACACGTCGCCCGTGAACACCGTCTTCTTCGACGTGCTGCTCGAGATGCTCTCGACCAACCGGCTGCAGCGCGGCCGGCAGAAGCTGCGGCGCGAGCTCGTCAAGCGCACCGTCGCGCGCTCCTTCGAGAAGCGCGACGGCGGCGGGGAGGGGGGTGCCGGGGGGGGTGCCGAGGGGGCACTCTCGCCCAGGGGGGGGGGCTTCTTCGACGGCATCACGCTCGACGGCATCTTCGGCGGCAGAGACGCGGCCAAGAAGGCGGCGTCGGACGCCGTCGGCACGTGGGAGTCGCTCGACGGCCAGCTGACGAAGTTCGAGAGGTTCGTGCGCTCGCCCGAGTACCTGCGCGCGCGCAACCGGTGGCAGCTCGCGCGCATGCTGCTCGCCAACCCGGGCCTGCGCCGCTACCGCTACCACCGGCTCTCGACGTACGACCTGCCGCCCGTCAACAACCCGTACGCGCGCTTCCGGCAGAAGCTGAAGCACCGCTTCTCGGAGACCGACCGCGGCCTCGCCAAGACGCGCGACGGCTGCGTGCCCGCGCTCAAGGCCCTGCCCGCCACGCTCAAGGGTCTGCCCCAGAGGGCGCAGGAGGGGGGCAAGGCCCTCGCCGAGAAGGCGCGCGCCTTGCCCCAGAGGGCGCAGGAGGGGGGCAAGGCCCTCGCCGAGAAGGCGCGCGCCTGCCCGGCGCCGGCCTGGAAGGCGGCCGACGACATCAAGGCCCTGGCGCGCGGCGTGCCGCCCGCGGCCAAGGAGGCGGCCGACGCCACCGTCACCAAGGCCGCCGTCGACGAGCCGGCGGGCGCCGCCGAGCAGGGCGTCGATCTCCGCGTTGGCCTGCTGCAGAGGACCAAAAAGCAGGAGTGATTTTGAGTGTGTGTGTGTGTGGTGTGTGGTGTGTGGTGTGCGGTTTTGAAGTCCTCGTTTGGTTGAAACAATGAAAGAGTAAGAATCTCTATCTTGGTTTTGAAACTGAGATAAGATATAAGAAAGATTGTTGGGTTAAGTCAACTCGTACACGCGCCGAGAGATGAGATACGCGCCGCACACACTGACTTGTGTCTGCGTCTACCAATTATTTTCGTTCGTTCGTTCGTACATCTCTTTATCCGAACGCCGACGGAGGGATGGATAAATTAGGCAGGCATCGACTTTCTCTGCTGCTGCTCGGACGACTAGCACGCCTTGATCGGCGCCTGTTGTTGCGATGCTAACTAACTAATAACTAGCGTCACGCCCCTCCCCCTCTCCCCCCCGCCCCGGGCGGACAACGCCGTAAAAGGAAAGTCAAAACGAAGAGTGCCCGGCTGACCACGCAGGGCGTTCGGGCGGCCAGCCGAGGCCTCGACTCCGAGCACGATGATATGGAGATTAATCCTGATCTCCGCGTTGCCACTGATCCTGGTCGGCTTCGACGTCGGCTTGGTCAGTGCTGCCATCCGAGGGATGCGCCTTGAGCTGGAGCTCACGGAGTTCCAGGAGAGCGTTGCAGCCTCCGCCACGTACATCGTGGGTGCCTTTGGCGGTATCTACTGTGGCCACCTGGCGGACCGGTACGGTCGTCGCAACTCCGTGCTCATTGCCGTCTCCCTGGTCGTGGTTGGGACGTTCGTTGCTGCATCGAGCCCCGGCCCGATCTGCGTCGTCCTGGGAAGGTCCATCCTCGGCCTAGGGTGCGGGTTGCTGCAGGCCGTCACGCCTATTCTGCTCGCCGAGATCGCCCCAGCGACGAAGAGAGGCTTCTCGGTGGCGTGCGCCGAGGTGATGATCACCGGTGGCAATGTGTTGGGCGCGTTCGTTGGCTTCATCTTTTGCGAATCCAAGGGCGGCTGGAGAAGCATGTTCCTCATGAACTCCCTGGCCGGCGTGGCCCTGCTTGTGTTCTTCTACTTGCAGCTCCCTGAGTCGCCGCGATGGATCGCCGCGAAAGGGAAGACCACAGAGGCCCTTGCCTTGCTGATCCAGTGGCACGTGAGCAACGGGACCCCCTCCAAGCAGGCCGAGGCGGAGGCAAGGACCGCGCTGAACATGCAGTCGGAGCGCAAGAACGGGACGGAGGTGGCGGGGCAACGGGACGCGTGGCGGGAGGTGATCTGTACCCCGGACCCCGCAATCCGCCGCATGATGCTGGCCGGACTGGGCGTCGCATTTTTCTCGCAAGCGTGCGGTTCCGACCTCGCGATCGTCTACTCGTCCGAGATTCTCAGCCCGGAGCGCAGCAACCGTGCGCACCTCGTAAGAGCTGCCGCAAGAACTGCGCACTCGAAGGACCACGATGGGCGTCATTATGGAATGGGGGGGATGGCGGCAATGCTGGTGGCGGCGACCACCAAATTCCGGTCGACGCGGACGCCGCTGCATCGGGTCCATGGGGTGGTCGGCTTCGCCGCGGAGATGAGCGAGTTCCGCATAACGATGCTCTACAGCATCATCCTGGCGGCGGTGCAGCTGCCCGTCTTGCTGGGCGCGTCCTTGTTCTTTGACAAGATCGGACGGAAGCCGTTTTTGCTGTTTGGCAGCATGGGGCTCGCGGTCGCACACACTGTGGTCCTGTGCGGCGAGCTCCAAAGCAACGAGGTGCTCATCGGCATAGGTCTCCTCTGCGTCATACTGGCGGCGAACGCCTCGTACGCAGGACTCACCGCTGTCGTTTGCTCCGAGATCTTCCCGATGCACGTGCGCGCCAAGGGCATGGCCCTCTGCTTCTGCGTCCAGCAGCTCGTCATGGGGCTTATCATGCTGGCCTATCTGCCCATCGACGACGCGATGCCCGCGACCGGGCCGTGGCCGATCCTCATCGCCGTCTCGTGCGTCGCCACCGTCTTCGTGTGGTTTTTCGTGCCCGAGACCAAGGGCAAGACGCTCGAGGAGATCGAGGACATGTTCCGCGCGCAGGCTGCAGCAGCGGGCAGAAGCAGACTTAGGGAAGGCGGTGGGCCCTCGTACGGCACGATCAAGCCCACGTCATGAGCCTCGCCGGTCGACGCCGTCCACTTCATATGAGAGTGGACCGGCGCGAGCCGATGCACTCGCCATCTTCTGCGGATCGGTTCTCACGTTTTTTCTTGACTCTCTTTTAGCCTTGGTCTTATTGTCATGTGTGCCCCTGTATGCCTGTATTTCTGTTATTATGTGTACCGTGAAC
>MDSY01076650.1_pt1 | contig 11441 bp, 20 predicted proteins | sample 811131 | NCBI WGS metagenome assembly MDSY01 (sample SAMN05326643, study PRJNA326480) | marine metagenome | isolation source: seawater | place: Atlantic Ocean: South West | collected 2010
TGAAGCAAAAGACCATTTTGATAAAGCAGTCAGAATTATTATCATCATATTAATATTTGTATTTGACCCTGTTGCAGTATTAATGTTAATATCAGCTAACATATCATTAAAACAAAGAGAGATGGAATTAGCAATTGAAAATGGTGACCCAATAAATGCCAATGAGGAAGTTGTAAAGATTTTGAATAAGCAAAAAAAGGTATGGAAAAAAGAACGAGAATACCAAAATTTTGTAAATTCCTTGTCAGATGAGGAATTAAAAGGTTTAAGTCCAGATGAAATTAGACTTAAAATGAACCAGATATGGGAATGGAATGAAGATACAGATGAAAAATATAAGAATAATGTCTAAAAAAAGCTTGACATTTGCTTCATTTTCCTTTATCCTGGTTGTCAGATAACTAGAGGTATATATTATGAATATTTTTGCATTAGATGAATGTCCTGTGAAATCTGCCGAAATGGCGTGTGATAAACATTGTGTCAAAATGATACTAGAAAGTGCTCAATTATTATGTTCAGTTCATAGAGTTCTAGATGGCACAGAATATTATGACAAAACGGCAAATGGTCGTAAGATTAAAAGATGGCGTCATCCTGACCCTAAACTAGAAAAAGTCTTATACAAAGCAGGTTGGATAAAACATCCATCTACAATATGGCTAATGGAAAGTGCTTTTAATTATAATTGGTTATATAGACATATGATGGCATTGAATGAAGAATTTAAAAAAAGATATTCAGGTAAAGACCATTTAGCAATTACTAAATTAAAAGACGCTTTAAGAAACCCACCAAAAAATGCACCTTTGAATAAAAAACCTACTTTACCTACACCTGCTATGCCAGAAGAATGTAAAGTACCAGGTGATACTGTAAAAAGTTATCGTAATTATTATGTAATGAAAAAACAAAGATTTGCTACCTGGAAAGCACCATCAAAAATGCCAGATTGGTATGCAAAAGCTATTGTTGTAGGGCACATATAATGCCAGTTAAAAAAATTTTACATATATTAGTTGGCTTAATTATATTACTTCCAGTTGTTATATTCATAACATTTGGTATGTTAAAACTTATGGAGGCAATTATCCTGTAGGATAAATATAGACATGAACATTAAAGAAAAAATTATAGAGGGTTTAGTATCTCATGCAAAAGGTGAGATATTAAAAGCAAAAGCAAATGTAGAAGTATATCTAGAAAACCCTGCTGGTATAGGTGAACATCCAGATGTGATGGCGGCTATACAGTCAGAGTTAGATAAGATATGTTCTAATGAAGAAAGAATAGATATCATAAATAAACATTTTAAATCGGACATATAATGCCAACCTATAACTTTCAAGATAAAGAAACAGGTGAAATTTTAGAAAAGGTTATGAAGATATCTGAGAAAGATACTTTTCTAAAGGATAACCCACATTTAAAATCTGTTATACTAGATGTAAATATTGTTGCTGGTCAAGGTCTAAGTGGCAATATTAAGAATGACGCTGGTTGGAAAGAAAATATGGCCAGAATTGCTGAAGCACATCCTAATAGTCCTTTAGCAAAAAGGTATGGCGAAAGAAAATCTATTAAAACAATTAAGACTGAACAAGCAGTCAAGAAACATTTAAACAGAATAAGAGGTAAATAATATGGCAGATATACCTGATTATATGCGAGGTTTTGACCTTACAGAAGATTATGGATTTACGCCTGTTAACAAGAAACCTACCGAGGTTCAAGAAAAGGTAGTTGTTGCTGAAAATTCAGAAACAAACATGGAACTTGCAAAAGTCAAGTCTGATGTATCATCTATTAAAAGCATGATGAACGAGGTCATGCAAATTGTGGCAGAGAAAGAAACTATAACAAAGGAAGTTAATGACGCTGACACACAAAAAAGATTCAAAGATATAGAAAAGGTAATATTACCATTTCTGTACAATTTGAGTAAAAGCGATGAGCCGTATATACATTGGCCAAATAGAGGTCCAATTATCAAGGCTCAAATTGAGAAAGTCCTAAAACTAACTAGAGGTTAGTGTATAAGAAATGTCTAATTTTTCTGGTACATTATTTGTACAAGAGATTTTTAGACATTTTTTTAAATAAATATTTTTTTAACCAACGAAAAGGAAAGTAATCATGAAGAAACTTTTTATAAATGCTCGTTACTTCATAGCACCCTTGCTAATTTTAGCAACGCTTTTCGGTGTCATTGCAGGAGGACCTTGGGTCTGGACTGGTGTTGCATTATTAGGTGTCGGTATTATCATAGACACTTTACACACTAGACAAACTTATGGTGCTGGTTTTGATGAAGACGGAGAAACCAATGCAAATCCTATCTTGCAAAATGCAGTAATGTACTTAATGTTACCAGTATTCATAGCACTACAATGTGCTTTAGCATATCAGATTTATCATGGTATGGCAGGCACAGAATTATTAGGTGCCGTATTATCAACAGGAATATTTGCTGGTATAGGTATTATATACGGACATGAATTAGCTCATACAAAAGGCTTTAGTTTTTTAATTGCTAGATGGATGATGGCTCTTTCAGGTTCAGCACACTTCTGTTATGCTCATGTATATAATCATCATTTAGAATTAGGTCACGAAGATGACCCAGCGACAGCACCTAGAGGTCGTAGTTTATATTCGCACTTAGTCAAGTCATACTTTGGACAAAGTAAATTTTTATTTACAATGGAAAAACAAAGACTAAACAGATTAGGTGTGCCATTTTTATCATGGCAAAATAGATGGTTAAGAGGTTATGCAATGTCAATACCAACAATTGCACTATTCTGGTATGTAGGTGCTTGGTTAGGTATTGCTTGTTTAGGTTTAATATGGTTGATTTCTAACTTTGAATTAGAAGCACTTAATTACCTAGAGCATTACGGATTAATCAGAGAAAAAGGAGCGCCAATAGATTATAGACATAGTTGGGATAATTCTACTATGTTTAGCTCTTGGTTCTTCATTGAGATAGGTCGCCAAGCAGACCATCATGACCGAGGAGAAACTCACTTTTGGGAATTAGATGAAGTGGGAGCGCCTGATACAGGTCATGGTTATTTTACACTATTTGCTATAGCACTTATCCCACCATTATTCCACAAACTCATGAAAAAAGAGTTAGCAAAGTGGGATGAAAACGAAGCTTCAGAAGGCGAGGCCAAAATCGCCAAAGAAATGAACGAGGTGGCAGGCTACTAACCACCCTTGACAATTAAGTCCGTATCTGGTATAATAACAGACTATAAAATATAAAAAGGTACAAATATGACAGAATTTATACATAATGATACGGACTTGTCTTTACTACCCAATACCAAAGGCAAGAAAATAGAAGGGTACAGATTTTACGATATAGATGGTCAAAACTATCCATCTGTAACATCAATTTTAGGCATACGAAAAAAAGAAGGTTTAGTGAAGTGGCGTGAATCAATTGGTGAAGATGTTGCTAATTGGGAAATGAACAGAGCCGCTAGGCGAGGTAAATCGTTTCATAAATTAGTTGAACAATATCTCAATAACGAAACACCTTCTATTAGAGATGTACTACCACTAGGTCTATTCAGGTTGGCAAAACCTTACATAGACCAAATTAATAATATAAGATTACTTGAAAAAATAATGGTGAGCCCGAAACTCACAATTGCTGGTCAGGTTGATTGTGTTGCTGAATATAATGGTAAATTATCCGTTATAGACTTTAAATCAGCAAACAAGGAACGAAAAGAGGACTGGATAGAAAACTATTTTTTACAATGTACTGCTTATTCATCAATGTACGAAGAAACATTTGGTGAAAAGATAGAACAAATAGTAGTGTTATTAGCCGCTGAAGACGGCACAATGACAGCATATGTTAAAGACCCACAAGACTATATTGAAGAATTAGTTTTAAGTATAGAAACATTTTACAGGTCTGTTATGAAGGAGTTATTTGAACCTGCTAAATGATAAATAGTATTTCCAGTTTGGCACTCTACCACGGCTAGCAAAGCGAGTGTCGGGGTTTGGTATGTACCTGGCGCCAGAAACATACCCTAGATTTTATATTATGAACGCTAAACAATTTTCATTAAAAATAGAAGAAGTCAAAAGAAATAGTGGCGACATGACCTACATGGACGCCGTGCTACATTTTTGTGATGAAAACAAGATTGACCCTGCTGAAGTTGGTAAACTTATATCAAAACCACTTAAAGAAAAAATCACACTAGAGGCACAAGAATTAAATTTATTAGCAAAGACTGGTAAATTGCCGTTATGAATTATGATGGTTTTGCAGTTTATAGAAAGTATTTGGCAATTAAATTGCATTTTGATAAAGAGGAATATAATTATTTTGATTATGATGGTCATGTTCATACAAAACTTGAAACATTTACCAAAAGAAATGACAGATATTTTTACCATAAATTAAGTGTAAAATATAATCAAGATGAAATAGAAGATTTTTTAGTAGCAAATTTTGTTAAAAATAAAAAGGTATGGTCAGGTAATTTATTAGAAAAAGAAGCACATGAGATATATTTACAACATAAGAAAAGAAAAGAAAGCAGTTCATACTGGTTTAAACAAGATTGTAATAAAATTAGTGATACCATTCTTACAGACAATACTTTACCCACCAACGCTCTTGCAGTATTTAATGGTCAACACCCTTTACTATTACGATATTGTATTGGGAATAAGATTGGTCCAGAAACAGTAATTATTATGAATTATCATTTGAATTTTATGAAAGATTGGGATAAACTTATATCAGAAAATGTAATATGGCCTGGTATCAGATTTAAATTAAATAAATTTAAACCTTTTGTAAAATTTAACGAAACAGAAACTAGACTAACATTAAAGGAGGTGTTTTTATGAGAACAGTCGGTGATATTATGCCTGATTATAGATTACAGGCGTGCCTTGAAGATAATACTTTAGGTGAGGTGTATACAGCAGATGATACTTTTGGTAAATGGTCAGTATTTTATTTTTACCCTAAAGACTTTACATTTATATGTCCAACAGAAATAAAAGAAATGGACAGACTTGTAGATGAAGGTTTAAAAGTAATTGGTATAAGTGGTGATAATGAATTTTGTAAAAAAGCTTGGAAAGAATCTAATGATTTAATTAAAGACATTAGACACCCATTAGCTGCCGATTCAGGTTTACATTTATCTGGTGAATTAAATATCATTGCAGTAGAAGGTGTATGTTTAAGAGCAACAGTTATAACAGATGAACTGAATATTATTCAACACATTTCCGTTAACGCTCTTGATACTGGTAGAAATGTTGATGAAATTATTAACACAGTAAATGCTTTAAAATCAGGTGGTTTAACTGCTTGTAATTGGAAACCAGGAGATGGTTTTGTTGGATAAAACCTTAGATTGGTATATAAAATGGTTTGCAAGTATCGTATTGATATTTGGTGCATATACAACAGCGATGAATATGTACCCATATAATATGTATTTTCAATTTACTGGCATAACAGGTTGGTTAATTGTAGGTATTATGTGGCGAGATTGGGCATTGATAGTGGTGAACACTATTGGTTCATTAATATTATTGATTGGTATCATAGATTATCATTTCTACACAGATTGGATGTTAAGAATTTATGAGTATCAATTGGAGGCAAGATGGTAGAACAAGAATCAATATATAAAAAATATAATATAAATCTTAATGGTAAAGATACTTTTGTTTATGCTTGTAAAAATTTAACAACAGCAGAGGCAACAAAAGATATTAAATCAAGATTTAAACCTTACAAGGTAACAAAGGTAAAACCAGTATGACAAGTTCAAAACATTTATTACATAGAAGTTTAGATATTGGTAGTGGTTTAATATTATCAATCATTATACAATTGACAGTATTTCCATTTTATGGTATATACATTGAGGTATGGGCAATGTTTCACCTTGCGATTATATTCATGGTCGTAAGTATTATAAGAAGTTATTTATGGTCAAAATACATTTTTAGGTACAAACAATGAAAACATATATTCATGTAAATCAACATATCATTCGTGCTAACAAAAAGAACAACGAAAACAATCCTGTTTTAACTGTAAAACAAGGTAAGAAAAATACCTATTGCCATGAGGTTTCAATAAAAGGACCTTCAACAGTAGTTTATAGTGGCAATGAAAAAACATTATTACCTTGTGGTGCAAGAGTAGCTGTAGTTACAGAAAGTGATGTAGAGTTTGTAAGATGAGAGTTTTTTGTATAGGCAATGGTGAAAGTAGACAAGGTTTTGATTTAGAACAATTACGACCTCATGGTAAAATATATGGTTGTAATGCCATCTATCGTGATTTTACACCTGATGTTTTAATTGCAGTTGACCATGGTATTGAACATGAAATATATCATGATGGTTTAGCACAAAAGATACCTTGTTATTTTAGAAATTGGCAAAAAGTACCTGCTATGCATTACGAGATGATGGTTTATGGTAGTATTACAAATATTACAAGAGATGAATTAAAAGAATATTATGATTCTCATAACGAAAATGAAAGAGGCGATTCTAAAGAATTTGTATTTCATGGTTCAACATTAGAAGGTTTAGCAAAAATTATACAACAAGAAGAAGCAAAAGGTATGACAAGAGAAGTTATACAAAAACGAATTAAACATTCTGGTATTCATGTATCGTGGATAAAAGAACCTGATATGTCCCATGATGTAAGAGATGTTATACCAAATTACAAAGATTTAGGTTGGGCTGCTGGAGCAACGAGTGCTAGAGTGGCAGTAGATAGAGAAAAACCTGTAAAAGAGATTTTTATGATAGGTCATGATTTGTATAGTAAAACCGCCACAGTAAATAATTTATATAAAGGTTCTAGACATTATGTAACACCTCAAAACTCACCTACACCATGCGATAATTGGATTACACAATGGAAGGCAATGTTCGTTGGTTATCCAGATATAAAGTTTTATAAAGTAAATGAGAAAGGTGTTGAGGGTGGTGATAATGTGAATAGGACAATACAAAACTGGCACGGAGTAAAGAATTTAGACTATATCAATTACTCAACCATGCTTGACATTGTTGAAAAAAAATGATATCCTGTCTAAGAAAATGTATAAATAGTCATGTAGCGAGTGCTACAATACTTAAATACGAAGATATATTAATACGAAAATACGGAGTAAAAACATGGATTTTGAATCTTTAAAAACATCCAATAGTGGTTTTGATAAACTTACAAAAGCACTAGAAGAAAACCTCAATCCTGAGGACCAAGCAAACAAAAACAAATATCAAGATGATAGAATCTGGAAACCAGAACTAGATAAAACTGGTAATGGTTATGCAGTATTGAGATTCTTACCAGCAAGTGAAGGTGAAGATATGCCATGGGTCAGATTATGGTCTCATGCATTTCAAGGACCTGGCGGCTGGTTTATTGAAAACAGTCTAACAACATTAGGCAATAAAGACCCTGTATCAGAAGAAAACACAAGATTGTGGAACACAGGCGTGGATTCTGATAAAGATATTGCTAGAAAAAGAAAAAGAAAGTTATCATACTATGCTAACATTCTTGTTGTTAGCGACCCAAAACATCCAGAAAACGAAGGTAAAGTTTTCATATTCAAATTTGGTAAAAAAATATTTGATAAGATAACAGAAGCAATGCAACCTGAGTTTGATGATGAAACACCTATAAACCCATTTGACTTTTGGAAAGGTGCAAACTTCAAACTAAAAATTAGAAAGGTTGATGGTTTTTGGAACTATGACAAGTCAGAATTTGAGGCTGTTTCCCAAATAAAAGATAGTGATGATGAAATCAAAACTATTTGGGGAAAACAATATCCTCTAAAACCTTTCCTTGACCCTAGTAATTTTAAAACCTATGATGAACTCAAAGAGAAACTGAATAGGGTAATTACAGGGACAGGAAACTCAGCTGAAACTGTTGAAGATGTGGACCTCCCGCCTGAAACATCATCTAAGACAAAAGTAACTGAGAAAAGTCCTGTGAACGCTATGTCTGAAGCTAGTGATAGTGATGATACACTAGATTATTTTAGTAAATTAGCTCAAGAATAGTATCTCTCTCCGTTCATAGTAACTTGAAACCCAGCGAGAAATCGCTGGGTTTTTTATATAAATAATAGTATGCCAAGTATATTTGACACAATTAGTAATCAAAGAGGTGGGCAAGAAAAGTCTGCCACATGGTACAGAAATGCTGTAGCTTCTATCGCAGATAAGGTAACAGCACGAAAGTTAATGAATCAAGGTCGCATTTTAGCTAAACCTTCTGCTGGTCGTTTAAACTTATTTTTTTATGACCCTAAGACTAAAGCTAAATTACCATATTACGATACATTTCCTTTAGTTTTACCTTTAGAGGCATTTAGAGGTGGTTTTATGGGTATTAACTTTCACTATCTATCACCAATGATAAGATTTAGATTACTAAATCAATTACAAAGGTTTGCTACAAACAATAAATTTGATAGCACGACAAGATTAGATGTAGGATATACTAGAGTGGCAGGATTAGAAAGGGTAAAACCTACAATTAAAAAATACTTGTATGGTCATGTGCGTTCTGGTTTTTTAAGAATAGACGCTGATGACGCTCCAACAGCAGTATATTTACCTGTTGAACAATTTAGGAAACGAAGTGCAAGTTATGTTTACGGACAAAGTAGAGGAATATAGATGGCAATACTTAGAGGCGGAACTAGAATATTTGGGTCAGATGTAAGAATAGGATTATCTAGAGATAATTCTTTAGAAAATGTAGAAACCGACCCACGATTAAAACAAAGAGCTGGTGGTAATCCTCAATCTACAATAGGTAGATTTCAATCATATGTAAATGAGGCAGAAGGATTTGCTCGTAAGTCAAAATTCTATATGACATTTAATTTACCTAAAGGTGTAGGTGGTTTAGGTGATAATAATAATCCGATAATAGGTGAAGTTACAACAGGTTCACAAGCACAACAAACAGAATTTGCTAATCAATTGGCGGAAGAAAATGTTGGTTTTTCAACATCAGCTCAATTAAGGTCAGTAGAAAAATCTACACAAAGAAGATTACAAGCATTTTGTAAATCAATAACTATGCCACCAAGAAATATGAAAACAAAAGAATTTCAAACATTCGGTCCTGCTAGAAAATTTGTAACAGGTATAGAATCAGCAGACATAACTGCTAGTTTTTATTGTGATAAGTTTATGAGAGAAAGAACTTATTTTGAATTATGGCAACAGTCAGCATTTAGTTTAAACTCATTTCAATTAAACTATTATGATGACTATGTGGCGCCTATTGACATATATCAATTAGGTGCTTTTTCTAGTAGAAACGAAAGAGATGAAATAACTTATGCAGTAGCTTTATACGATTGTTATCCAAAAAATGTTGGCGAAATATCATATGCTCACGAAACAAGCGATATACAAACTTTTGATGTTACATTTCAATATAGATACTGGATAAATTATTTTATAGACCAAGCAGGTCAAATAGAAGTAGGTAACCCTAACTTTAGAACACCAACAGTAAAAAGTGGTGGTCCGTTAGGTGGTTTATTAAATTATTTACCTACTCCACTAAGGCGAGCAGGTAGAGATTTAGTTGCAGACTTAAAACGAAGAATACCTGTAGGAGAGTTATCAGGTGGAAGAGTATTTCCACCATTTGGCGGTGGTGGTTTTTTCCCACCATCTAACATTTGATTATAAATATAGATAGAATAACTGAGGAGTAAATTATGGCATTACCTAAGGTGGAAACACCAACATATGAATTGACTTTACCAAGTAGAGATGAAGTATTGCAGTTTAGACCATTTCTAGTAAAAGAAGAAAAGGTACTATTAATGGCAAACGAAGAAGGCAAACAAATATCTACAGCTATTAAAGAGGTCATCAAAGCGTGTACCTTTAATAAGTGGGATGTAGATACAGCGCCACTATTTGATGTAGAGTATGTGTTTTTGAAAATAAGGGCAAAATCTGTGGGTGAGATTCAAAAACTTAAATTATTATGTCCTGATGATAAAGAAACTTATGCTGAGGCAGAGATAGATTTATCTGAGGTTGATGTACAAGTAGATGATAATCATTCAAACAAGATTTTGGTTGATGAAGAAAGAAATTTAGGTGTAGTATTTAAATACCCTAATGTAGAAATGATGGACTATGATTTTGGTGAAGAAGGCAAAGTCAACATGAAAATGATTATGGAAATGATTATTGATTGCGTTGACCATGTATTTGAAGGAGATAAATTATATCCTGGCAAAGATGTTACTAGAAAGGAGATGATAGATTTTTTTGATAGTATGAATCCTAATGCTTTTGTCAAGATACAAGATTTCTTTTTAGATATGCCTAGATTAAGACATACAGTAGAAGTAGAAAACCCTAAAACAGGTGTTAAAAGTAATGTAGTATTACAGGGTGTTAGAGATTTTTTCGCATAAGCCTTGCCCACAATAGCCTAGAGGCATATTTTGAAACTAATTTCGCATTAATGCAACATCACAAATACTCACTTACTGAAATTGAAAATATGATACCATGGGAGAGAGATATCTATGTTGGTATGTTAAGAAATCATATAAAAGAGGAAAACGAAAAGATACAACAAAGACAGGAGAGAATGAAATGATACCAATGGAATTATTGTCAATGTTAGCCAGTACGGTCCTTGGAGGCGTGCTATCTATCATGGCTCAAAAAGCAAAAGACGCCGCTGATAGAGAAAAAGCATTTATGGCAAGAGCCGATTTTGCAGCTAAACAAATTGACAAAGCAAGAGATGTGCAAGACCCATTTACTAAACATACAAGGAGATGGATTGCATTAATATCAGTAATTAGTATTTTAGTAATACCAAAACTAGCACCATTTATAGACCCAACAATGCCAATCTATGTGGGTTATACTGAAACAGTAAGCTCAGGTTGGTGGATATTTGCTAGTGATTCAGATATGACACAATGGAAACCATTAAGCGGTTTAGTTATAACACCACTTGATACTCATGTTGTCAGCTCAATAATCGGGTTATATTTTGGAGGTTCGCTAGTCCGTAGATAATTATGGCAGAGGAGATTGTAGGACAATTTGAAGGTGCCGTAGGTAACCTTGTTGCTAAAACAGACGCTGTTTCTGAAAAGTTTGCCGAGCTCGGTGCTTTAGTTAAACAACAAAACTCAATAGGTTATAATGCTTTAGTATTTGAAGAAAGAAGAAAAGCAGAGCTCTTAAAATCGGAAGAAAGGCAAAGAAAATTCTATGAATCATCTTATGGTAAAGGTGTAATTGCATTACAAAAAATGAATACCATGACCGCTAAAATGGCTAGAGCGGAAGAGAATAGAAAGAAAAGAGAAATACTTGCTAAAGAAAAACTAGACAAA
>MDSY01128583.1_pt1 | contig 11439 bp, 8 predicted proteins | sample 811131 | NCBI WGS metagenome assembly MDSY01 (sample SAMN05326643, study PRJNA326480) | marine metagenome | isolation source: seawater | place: Atlantic Ocean: South West | collected 2010
ACATATCGAGCTGTGTCATTAAATACACGAAGCATTGGAACAATGCCATTTGAAGTTCCATTGGTTCCTTTTATGTAAGAACCAGTAGCCCTTATGTCGTGCATTGCTAAACCAATTCCACCTGCACTTTGAGAAATTTTTGCACACTGTTTTAAAGTGTCATAGATGCCAGAAATGCTGTCTTCTTTCATTGTAAGAAGGAAACATGAAGACATCTGAGGCTTAGGTGTGCCAGAGTTGAAAAGGGTTGGAGTTGCATGCGTGAACCACCCTTCACTTAGCATGTTGTAAGTACTTACAACTGACTCCAAATCGTCTTTGTGAATACCCACAGATACTCTCATTAGCATATGCTGTGGACGTTCTGCGATTTTTCCATTGAGCTTCATTAGGTATGAACGCTCAAGTGTTTTAAATCCAAAAAAGTCGTAGCTGAAATCTCTATCATAAATTATTTGAGAGTCAAGAAATTCAGCATTTGCTTGAATTATTTCGTGAACATCTTCAGCTAATAAACTTGCTGGATCTCCAGTTTTTGGATCAACATAGTTGTATAAATCATTCATTGTTTCGGCAAAGGATTTCTTTGTCGATTTGTGAAGATTACTCACTGCAATGCGACTTGCAAGGTGAGCATAATCGGGATGACTTACAGCATTTGTTGCCGCTACTTCAGCAGCTAGATTATCAAGTTCAGTGGTTGTTACTCCATCGTAAACTCCTTCGATTACCTTCATTGCTATGCGCACTGGATCTACATTTTCATGCAGGCTGTAACACATCTTTTTAATTCGGGCTGTGATTTTATCGAATTGTACTAGTTCTCTTCTTCCGTCTCTTTTATATACGTGCATATCAGGTCTCTTGTGGGTATTGGTTCAGGTTTAGAAATCGGCATCAAGGCTAAAGCCTTTGTCAGCTTCGTTGCCGTGGTTCATAACCCCAGCTTTTTGGTAATCGCCAACTCTTTTTTCAAAGAAATTAGTTTTACCCTGTAGTGAGATCATGTCCATAAAGTCAAATGGGTTTGACGTGTTATATATTTTTTCATTACCAAGTTCAACTAGCAATCTGTCTGCTACGAACTCGATGTATTGTTGCATCAGCTCAGCATTCATTCCTATCAATCGAACAGGTAGAGCATGAGTAACAAAATCCTTTTCCATTTCAACTGCTTCAGTTATTACAGTTTCAACTACTTTTTTAGGAAGCTTGTTTACTAAGTGATTGTTGTAAAGAAGACATGCAAAGTCACAGTGCATTCCTTCATCTCTAGAAATTAATTCATTTGAAAAAGTTAGCCCAGGCATTAGCCCACGCTTTTTAAGCCAAAAAATTGAACAGAAACTTCCGCTAAAAAAAATCCCCTCTACTGCAGCAAAAGCAATCAACCTTTCAGCAAAAGACCCATTTTCAATCCAGCGTAAAGCCCAATCAGCTTTCTTTTTAACAAAAGGAACAGTTTCAATTGCATTAAGTAAGTGGTCTTTTTCTTCAGTGTCTTTTATGTATGTGTCAATTAAAAGAGAGTATGTTTCAGAGTGGATATTTTCCATCATGATTTGGAAGCCATAGAAAAATTTAGCTTCTGTATACTGTACCTCTTTCACAAAATTTTCAGCAAGATTTTCATTTACAATTCCGTCTGAAGCAGCAAAAAATGCGAGAACGTTTTTAATGAAAAACCTTTCATCATCGTTTAGTTTTTCATTCCAATCTACAAGATCTGATGAAAGATCAATTTCTTCTGCAGTCCAAATACTTGCTTCTTGCTTTTTGTATTCAGCCCAAATGTCATCGTGCTCAATTGGGAATAAAACAAAACGGTTTGGGTTTTCAACTAATATGGGTTCCATTACTTCCGTATTCTCTGGAAGCACCTCTTTAATAGAAGTTTGTTGAGACGTATTTACTTCTTCAACGATGATTTCTTTGTTCTCAGCGTCCTTAACTTTTGAAGATGGTTGTTGCATGTCTGATAGACTTTAATAGTGGTAAAAGAAAATTTTGGGTGGCTGTGGTATGCAAAAAATAGAAGCAACCAATCAACGTGTCAAAGAAAGTTTATGACCTCCACTATAGCAATAGAAAAACACATGTTCAGAACGGTAGTTTTTAACACCCTATCTTGACAACTACCATAATGCCCTGAAAATCAATCCCCAAGAAGACAAAATTTTAGTCTTCAGAAATTCGAAATGAAATACTGACCGCTTGACCATCTCTTTAGTGGTGGCACGATTATTACAGAGGAGAAAGACGTATTTTTGCATCCATGCTTAAAGGCCTATTAAATATTTTTCTAGGAGACAAGTCTTCTAAAGACATTAAGAAAATTCAACCAATTGTTGATGCCGTGTTATTAGAAGAACAAGCTCTTGAATCTTTAACTGCAGATCAGTTAAGAGAGAAAAGTGCTGAATTAAAATCGATAATTCAAAATCACGTTGCGTCATTGCAAAATGAAATTATTGATTTAAAGGCTAAGGCGGCGACAATGTCAGAAGCTGATTTAGATGCCAAAGAGGCAGTCTTTGATAAAATTGATAGTTTGGAATTAGAAATAAATGAAGAACTAGAAATAATTCTAAATGAAATTTTGCCTAAGGCTTTTGCACTGGTAAAAGAAACGGCAAAACGATTTTCTGCAGAAGGTGATGTTGAAGTAAATGCTCTACAGTATGATAGAGATATAGCAGCAGAAAGAGATGTTGTAAGAATAGAAGGGGACAAAGCTTATTGGGCCAAAACTTGGACTGCTGCTGGTTCTGAGGTCAAGTGGGAGATGGTTCACTATGATGTGCAATTAATTGGTGGTGTTGCACTTCACCAAGGTTCTGTTGCAGAGATGCAAACAGGTGAGGGAAAAACTCTTGTAGCAACTCTTCCTGTATTCTTAAATGCACTTACTGGAAGAGGTGTGCACGTTGTTACAGTAAATAATTATCTAGCAAGACGTGACGCAGAATGGATGGGCCCTATTTATGAGTTCCACGGATTGAGTGTTGATTGCATTGACAAACACCAGCCTAATAGTGAAGCAAGAAGAGATGCTTATAGATGTGATATCACATTCGGAACAAACAACGAATTTGGTTTTGATTATCTAAGAGATAATATGGCTCAAAGACCAAGCTCTTTAGTTCAGCGCCGACATCATTACGCAATTGTCGATGAGGTGGATTCAGTACTTATAGATGAGGCAAGGACTCCGCTAATTATTAGTGGACCAACACCCAAGGGTGACGAACAAGAGTTTGATTCACTAAAACCAATGGTTGTGAAATTAATTCAAGTTCAGCAGATAGCAGTTCAGGGATTTCTTATTGAAGCTAAAAAGCTATTAGACGACGATATTTCAAAAGATCAAAGAGAAGATTCCGGATTAGCTCTTTATAGAGCCTTTCGAGGTTTACCTAAATCGAAGCCTCTTATAAAGTTTTTGAGTAATGAGGGCATGCGCCAAACATTACTAAGTGTAGAGGGTCATTATTTAGCAGACAATCAACGTGAAATGCATAAAGCAGATGCTGAATTGTATTTCGTTATAGATGAGAAGAATAACCAAATTGAGCTAAGTGAAAAGGGAATTGCATTCTTAACCAAGGGAATGGATGATGAATCATTTTTTACTATGCCTGATCTCGCTACTGAACTCGTTTCAGTAGATAACTCAAGCCTAACCGATGATGAAAAAGTAGCCCAAAAGCAAGACATCTTGAGGGATTATGGAGTAAAGTCTTCTAGAATACACTCTATGAATCAACTTCTGAAAGCATATACATTATTTGAAAAAGATGTAGAATATGTGATTATGGATAATAAGGTGAAAATTGTCGATGAGCAAACTGGAAGAATTATGGACGGACGTCGTTACAGCGATGGACTTCACCAAGCAATTGAGGCAAAGGAAAATGTGAAAATTGAGGCTGCAACTCAAACCTATGCAACTGTTACTCTTCAAAACTTTTTTAGGATGTACCACAAATTGAGTGGTATGACTGGAACTGCAGAAACCGAAGCGGGTGAATTTTGGGACATTTACAATTTAGACGTTAAAGTAATTCCTACAAACAGACCCATTGCTAGAGATGACAAGGATGATTTGGTTTATAAAACTAAAAGAGAAAAGTACAATGCAGTTATTGAGGAAGTAGAAAACCTTAGTAAAGCTGGTAGGCCTGTATTAGTCGGAACGACAACTGTAGAGGTTAGTGAACTTTTATCTAGAATGCTAGATATGAGAGGCCTTAAGCATCAAGTATTAAATGCAAAACGTCATCAACAAGAGGCAGAAGTTGTTACAAAAGCTGGTGAAGCTGGGACAATTACAATTGCAACAAATATGGCTGGTCGTGGTACAGACATTAAGTTGAGTGATGAAGTTAAAGCTGCTGGAGGTCTTGCAATTATTGGTACTGAAAGACATGATTCTCGAAGAGTTGATAGACAGCTTCGAGGGCGTTCAGGACGTCAGGGAGATCCAGGATCTTCACAATTCTATGCTTCACTTGAGGATGATTTAATGAGATTGTTTGGATCTGATAGAGTAGCTAAAATGATGGACAAAATGGGCCATCAGGAGGGTGAAGTCATTCAACATAAAATGATTTCAAAGTCTATTGAAAGAGCCCAAACAAAGGTTGAAGAAAACAACTTTGGAATACGTAAAAGACTCTTAGAATACGACGATGTTATGAACGCTCAACGTGAAGTGATTTATAAGAAACGTCGCCATGCTCTTCACGGAGATAGAATTAGAACGGATATAGCAAACATGTTCTTTGAACTAGCTGAATCAAATGTTGACTTAAATCACGAGCACAAGGATTTTGAAAATTTCAAGCTAGGAATGATTTCTTTAATGGGAATAGATTCTCCTGTAAACGAGGAAGAGTTTATTACTGGTAAAGCCGATGATTTAGTATATAAAATTTATTCAATTTCAGAATCAAATTATAGGGCAAAACTCGACGATCTTTCAACAAGAGCACATCCTGTGATTAAAAGAGTTTACGATGATGACGCTAATGACTACAAGAGCATTTTAGTTCCTTTTACAGATGGACGTAAGACGATACAGATTAGTACAGACATAGAAAAAAGTGTAGCGACTGAAGCAAAAAGTGTGATGAAGTCACTTGAGAAACAAGTTGTGCTTGCTGTAATTGATCAGCACTGGAAGGAGCACCTCAGGGCAATGGATGATCTGCGATCAAATGTTCAACACGCTAGACATGAGCAAAAAGATCCACTCTTAATATATAAGTTTGAATCGTACGAGCTTTTCAAAAAGATGGTGAGTAAGATTAATTCTGAGGTAGCATCATTCCTCATGAAATGTACAATTCCATCTAACCCCAACGAACAAAAAATTAGTCAGGCAAAAAGAGAAACAAGCACTCCTCAAGGGACAACTTCAAAAGCAGGAATTGAAAATTTAGCTCAGCAGAATGTTAGATCTCCTATGGGAGGAAGACCTGGAATGAGAAGACCTGGTAGCGCACCACCTAGGCCTCAAAAAGTTGCTCCAATTCGAACAGAAAAGAAGATTCTTCCTAACGAACCATGCCCTTGTGGTTCAGGAAAGAAGTATAAAAAATGTCATGGGAAATAGAACCTAATAGAGGTTTGGACATTTTACTTTGACACCTATTTTTTCACTTACTAATTCTGAAAATTGAATACACGTTTTTGGAGTGTGAATACTATCAGCTTGGTGAACTAGTAAATAGAAAGATTCAAGTCCAGTTTGGCTCATCTTCAATATCCAATTTGCCCAATTTTCTAATCTAACTAAGTCACTATTGTGACCACTGTACCCACCAAATCTCATTAAAACAAATGATGCTGTTATCCTCATATGAAGTGCATCTCTACGAGTAGCTGTATCACTGATTACTGCACCTATTCCTTTTTTAGACATAAAATCCCAAACAATTTCAGCTTCAGTTCCGCCTTCAAACCAAAGTGGATGTCTAAACTCAATTGCCATTTTTAATTCATTTGGCCAGGAGTCTAAATAGGAGAGAAGTTTATCTGATTGTTTTGGAGAAAATTGAGGAGGTAGCTGTAGGAAAGCGGGGCCTAATTTTTCACCTAAAGAAAGTAATCCTTTTATAAAATCATCAGTTGGACCATCACAGTTGTTGAATCTTCTGTAATGTGAAATTATTGCTGGAAACTTTGGGCAGAATTCAAATCCTTCAGGCATGATGCTTGCCCATTGAGCCATCTTTTCAGGAGAGTAAATTTTATAATGAGTCGCATTGAATTCAATATTGCCAAATTGCGCTCCGTAGTGCTGAGGCCAAGTTCTTATTGGATCCTTTTCAGGATAGACACTTCCCCTCCAAGGTTTAATATTCCACATCGTTCCTCCAGAAGAAATTTTAATCTGCTTCGATGAATTAGAGGAAGTAAAATCAATATGTGTTTTAGGAAGTGTCCAATCAATACCATCCAATTCTTCTACACTATTTGCTTTACCAAATTTCACTTTACAAACCTAAGGCGTGCACAGGTGAATTGAACAAATGAAGAGTCTATGGAATTGCCAACTTTGAATTAAGATGGTTTTCGTTTTTAAGTTATTTCTCGAATTAATTACTCCTAGAACTTGTAAAACTTGTTACAAGGCTTTAGGCTATAACGAAGGCGTTTACGAATACTGTTCAAAATGTAAAATTGATTGGTATATCCTTGAATCGGATAATGTCAGTGAAGTTATAGTTGGAGAAAGATTTAGTTCTTTTTGGTCTGCAGTTGGATTTAAAATGAAAAAGGGGTCAACAGAAGATTTAATATATAAATGCAAGTATTCTGGAAGGCCAAAATTATTATTAGAGCTTGTAAGATGGTTTGCTAAAAACAATGTTTTGCCTCATGATGATGTAGTACTAATTCCCATCCCACTTCATTGAAAAAGAAAATTTTCTAGAGGATATAACCAAGCAGAATTATTAGCAAAAGGAATGGCAGAAGTTTGGAAGGTAGACATTGATATTTGGTCCCCGAAAAGAGGAGTTCACAAAAAATCTCTTACAGGATCAAATAGGATAAATAGATCTAAAACAGTAAGGGAGGTATTTTGCTATAAAGAGGGTTACTGTGATTTTGAAACACCAGTAATTCTAGTTGATGATGTTTTAACAACAGGTTCGACATTAAGGTCTTGTAGAGATTTATTAGAAGAAAATAATCGCATTGTACTTGGAGCTGCAGTTCTTGCGTTAGCCTAGGTATAAAAATCTATCTTTGACCTCGATGTCCATTTCGTCAGAAATCATAAATGAAATAGAGTCACTAATTGCAACAGAGAATAATAATGTTGCTAATATGGCAAACGTATGCGCGCACCTTTTTGAAAAAGGGGGCTGGCATTGGGTTGGGTTTTATTTGGTTGATGAGTCAAGTGATGAATTGGTTTTGGGCCCTTTCCAAGGCCCAGTTGCCTGCACAAGACTTAAAAAAGGTGTTGGTGTTTGTGCTAAGTCTTGGGTTGAAAACTCAACGATTTATGTGCCAAACGTTCACGACTTCAGCGGTCATGTTGCATGTAGTGCTCTTAGTAATTCGGAAATAGTAATTCCAGTTAGAATAGAGAAAAAGGTAGTAGCAGTTTTAGATATTGATAGCGTAGAATTTGAAGGGGTTTCATCTGAAGAAATAAATATTTTAGAAACAGTTGTCTCAAAATTAGAAACGAGATGGGAAGAGTAATATCGGTGCTTGTAATATCGATTTTAGGAATTTCATGTGCACAAGTAGGTGTGCCAACAGGAGGAGAAGTCGACAAGACACCACCTGTTGTTCTTAGCGTCACACCAGCACTTGGTTCTACAAATGTTCAAACTTCACCAGGTGGAGTAATAACATTTGAATTTGACGAATATGTAAATGTTAGACAACTAAGTGAACAGCTTCTAGTTTCTCCACCACTTGTAAAACCAGTTGAATGGGCAATGAAAGGCCAAACGGTGAGCTTTATTTGGAATGAAGAACTCCAAAAAGACAAGACTTATATTTTTCAATTTGGGGATGCAATAATTGATGTAAACGAAGGCAACCCTGCTAGTAATTTAATGCATGCATTTTCTACAGGTTCAACTCTAGACACATTGAGTTTGACGGGAAGTGTAGTGGACGTTTTTACAGAAGAAAAATTGTCTGAAAAAAGAGTATTTGTTTATGATTGGGATTTGTCGGTTGATTCAATTGCAGACGGTGCGCTACCACTTTTTGTGACAACAACAAATGAAGAAGGGATGTTTACTGTCAATTATATGCCTGAGGGAAATTATAGACTTCTTGCAATTGACGATGTAGATAGAAATTATGTTTGGACTGATGGAGAATCTTTAGGCATTTATGAATCCCAAATCATTCTTACAAGCAAAGACACTCTTGAGTCAAAAATTAAAATGCACAAAACTCATGGAGTCGATGTAAAATATTTTGTTGGAGTTGAGAGAGATAGTTTGGGTTTTGTAAAAATTGATCTTAGTGGTGAATTGGATAACATTGAAGAAATTAATTCAAATGGGTTGGAGCTTTTTAGCGAAGAAGAATTTTTATGGGTTTGGTCTTATCCAGAAGATGTAGAAAAATCATCAGTGACATGGATTGGTGCAGATACTTTGAAAATTGCTGAAGAGAAGGTTGGAGAAATGATTCCTTTCACTCTTGAGAAAGGCCCTGAAGGAAAACAGGTTTCAGGGTCTTTTGCAACGTTTAAATTTTCTCGTCCAGTGACTTTTGTAAAACCAAATAAGTTTAATCTTACTAGATCAGATAGTATTGATATAGAAATTCGTGGTGTAGAAATTTCAGAATTAAATCCATTTGAAATAAATGTTGAGGCATCTTTTGGGAGGGGAGATGTTGTTGAATTGAAAATGTATCCAGGAGCAGTTGAAGGACAGGGCAGACAAGTTTTGGGAGATACGATAGTACAAAAGTGGAGTACATTTAAGCTTGATGAACTTGCAGATTTAAAAGTTGAAATCGATGCAGAGGGGTGGCTGGAATTAATCTCAGCAAATGGAACTGTCGTTGAGATTGTGGATTTAACTCCTGGTGAGAAACCTATAAATTTTAAAAATCTAACACCTGGATCTTACGCACTTAGATGGCTTGGCGATCCAAACGGAAATGGAATTTGGGATGGAGTTAGTTTAAGAGAGTGGAGAATGCCAGAACCCGCAAGAGTAATGCAATCTAATATTCAAGTAAAAGCCGATTGGTCTCACGAAGTAAGTTGGGATGTGAATGAATAATTAGGACTAAATCAAAGAATCTTTAAGAATTAGACCAAACCGAGCGATGTCTTCAAAACTATTATAAAGAGGTACTGGTGCCATTCGAATTACAGAAGGTTCACGCCAGTCGACAACTACTCCATTAGCAGATAGTTTTTCAAAAAGACCTCTTTCTTGACCACGTGCAATTATGCTTAATTGACACCCTCTTTGTTCGTGATCACACGGCGTAAGTATTTCAAGATTTGTTCCTGTTGTTTTAGCAACTATTCCTATAGTTTGTTCAAGGTAATCAGTAAGCCTGAGTGATCTCTCTCTCAATACTTCCATTCCGCCTGCTTCTTTAAAAATGTCAAGTGAAACTTTGTGAATTGCCATATTGAAAATGGGGGCGTTACTCATCTGCCAAGATTCGGCTGTTCCAATACTTAAATAATCTGGGTCCATTTTAAATCTCGATTCTTTATCGTGACCCCACCATCCTTCAAGTCTTGGCAAATTCGAATTGTGGTGTTTTTCGTGAATGAAAATCCCACCAACGGAACCTGGTCCAGAGTTCATATACTTATATGTGCACCAACATGCGAAATCCACATTCCAATCGTGTAAACGAAGAGGGACATTACCTGCTGCGTGTGCCAAATCAAAACCACACATTGCTCCAACTTCATGGGCTGCTTTTGTTATGGCTTTCATATTGTGAAGTTGACCAGTATAGTAATTCACTCCACCTATCATAACTGTAGCTAACTCTTCTCCGATATCTTCAATTTTATTCAGAATATCTTCTAATAAAATTAATTCTTCACCCTCTCTAGGTTCTATTTCAATTAAATCTGTTTCAGGATTACCGCCGTGGAATTTTATTTGGCTTATTAAAGCATATCTGTCTGATGGGAATCCCTTTGATTCACAAATAATTTTTCTGCGCGAACCCTTCGGGTTATAAAAACTAATTAATAGAAGGTGCAGATTTACTGTCAGAGTGTTCATGGCAACAACTTCTGAAGGTTTGCTCCCAACAATTTTAGATAAATTTTCTGAGAAAATTTCGTGATAATGCATCCACGGATTCCTTGCTTTAAAATGCCCCTCTACTCCGTGTTCACCCCAATCATCAAGCTCATTCTTCAATGCATCAATTGATGCATTTGGCTGTAACCCCAAACTGTTCCCAGTAAAATACAGAACGTCTTGACCTTTGTGTTGAGGAAAGATAAACTTTTCTCTAAATCTGCTCAAAGCATCTTCAGCATCCAGTTCAATCGCTTGAGAAATTGAGATTGTTTGACCTTGCATTTGATGAATTTAATGTGACAAATTTAGTCTAGTAGCACAATACAAATAACTGAAGAATTAGCATTCCGTCTAAAACCAAGCTATAGTACCACTCGCCCCGATATGGTTTATAGATTTTAGGACAAACAAGTAAAGCAGTTGTTAATGAATGACATGCCAAAAATATTTCTCCTAAAAAAGCCCAAACAACTCCAGAAACTACAACTAGCGAAAACGCAAACCAAAGAGAATTTATAACACCTAAAACCATTGGCGTTGTTCTCATATTTTCTCCATCAACATTTAAATCTCTAACGTCAAAAGGTATTGTCAATCCTGATATATATAACACCCTTGCAATTACTACACACCACAACAATTCTGACTCAATGCTTGACCACTTTCCCAACATTAACACAGGCAACACTACGGTAGCACTACCCCAAACAATACTCAGAACAGGCAATTTCATTCCTGGAATCTCCCTTATCGATCTAGAAATCCACATTAACGGTCCTGGTAAAATTGCATAACCTAGACCTACAACACCGACCCCTCCAAGAACAACCCACGTATTAAAATCCAGATCTTCCACAACCCAAATCAAACTCATCACCCAAATAAATCCCCACACTAAAATCAGCTTACCACCAAATCTCTCTAGAAACTCCAATCGCTCGACGGGGACACCGTCTGGGGAGAGTTTGACTTTTATAAATCTCTGAATTGAATAACCCAATCCTGTACAAGAAGAGATAAATCCTGCAATGAGCCATTCTCCACCGTTTATTCCAAGGACATTTAATGTGACTAATGCACTCACTCCTGATCCAACTGCTATAATCAAATGTGAGAACCCTAAGAACCTAACAAACAAGCTAGAAGTGTGTGAGGAAAAAGT
>MDSY01072044.1_pt1 | contig 11436 bp, 5 predicted proteins | sample 811131 | NCBI WGS metagenome assembly MDSY01 (sample SAMN05326643, study PRJNA326480) | marine metagenome | isolation source: seawater | place: Atlantic Ocean: South West | collected 2010
CAAAAGTTCGGACTAGCTGCTCAAATAAATGTCGTTTGACCTTTTTTCGTTTCAAGATAGGGCTTCGCGAGGCCGCGATTTGCCGTGGATGGGGCGCCGGCCGGCGCTGCGTAGCGCCATAACGCAACGCGCCAGGTTCCACCCGGTCGTCGTTAAGCTATCTCACTGAGCACCATGGCCGCTCTCATGGGCCACACCGTCATCGCCGGCCTCGCCGCGCGCCACGCCTCGGTTTCCGGCGGGCGCGTCGTCGCCATTCCGAGCACCACCAGCGCGCCCGCCAGAGGGTTCACCGTGGAAGCCGCGCACAAGAAGGGTACCGGCTCCACGAAGAACGGCCGCGATTCCAACCCCCAGTACCTCGGCGTCAAGATGTACGGCGGCGAAGTCGTGTCAACGGGCAACATCATCATCCGCCAAAGGGGCAACAAGGTAAGCAATGCACCCTCTACGTCATCATCGAAAAGCCAAAACCCTGGAACCCTGGGAGAATTTGCTTTTATCCACTGGGATAGGATGTGGCGCGACTACTACCTGAACTCACGTGCAACCCTAAACCTAAACACGCTCTTCGCACCACGTCATGACCACCCATAACTGACCTCAATCTTTCCTTTCCTCTTTCATCAAATAGGTGCACGCGGGCCCTGGTGTGGGCACTGGCAAGGATTTCACGCTCTTCGCGCTGCGGGACGGGGAGGTGCTTTTCAAACCGGGCGCCAACGGCAAGAAAACCGTGCGCGTGGTGGACTACGTGAAGAAGGGCGGTAGGGAGGACGGCAAGCCCTCCAGAAGGGACAAGCGCAGGGAGCTTTACACCCCCAGGGCGGAACAACGCGCCGCGGAGGGTGCCGCCACGCGCTAATTGGCTGAAATCTTTATAGGATCTTTGTAAGAGGAAAACTATTTTTTCAAACCTTGAGCTTACTTTTTCATATTATAACTACTCTTACGTTCTTTTCGCCCACCGCTCCAGCGGAGGCGTGTTCAGGTCAATCATGTTGGGTGACTCTGAATTTTGCGTCGGTGCTTCTAGGGTCGGGAGCCACCGCGGCAACGGCAACGGCAGGTGCGGCGGCGACGGGTCGTTGGTTGGTTTTTGAGTTTCGTTTTTTTCACCATCGCCCAAAGCTTGCTTGACGTCGAAGGCGAACTCATCGCCTCCAGAAATCGACTGAACGGGGGTTCCGGAGGGTGATTTGACTGGGAGAGTACTCTTTGCGGCAATCGGAGTTACCCCGGAAATCGCCGCGAGCTGTTGCCAGAACTTGAAGCAGAAAAACGCGACGCGGCGGTCGTCGCCTTTACCGACTGCGTCCAGCGCAGCGAACCCGATCGCAGAGCGCCCTTTTTGTTTGTTCAGGTGTGCGACGACCTTATCGAGCCCCTGCAGCTCGGATTCCATGGCGACGCGTCGCGGAGAGTAGGTAAGGGACGGTGACACTAACGATAACAAATCGAACGCGGTTTGTTTGCCGCCGATGGGGGTCTGATGAGTCACCGTGGTGTCGTCGTCAGAAAGAGTACTCGTCGCAACCTTACTCCGTTCCACGTCCAGCGCCTGCCACAGCGTGTGCGCCTCTGCTTCCAGGTCGTGCGTCCTTGATCGGAGCTTGTGCATCTCTCGCTCCGCCCTCCTCGCCGCGGCCATCTCGCCAGTCAGCGCAGTGCGAAGCGCCTTGAGTTCCTGCAAGCGCATTTGCGCTTCCACTTGCGTGTGTCGAGCGGCGGAGACCAACGAGCGCGCCGCGCCGAAGTCGTCGCCAGGTTTCGTCGGCGTTCGAGGGTCCAGCGGGTCGACACCCTCCGGCCCCGCGTTCAGAATCTGTTCGGCTTCAGCGACAGCACAGGCGAGCGCGCGTGCTGTGTGTTCCGCGGCGGACGTGTCTTGAGACCTATCCGTAGCCTGATCGTTTGTGGGTTGACCACTCGATTCGCCTCGCGCGACGCGCCACACGAGCGCCGCCTTGGCCTCCGCCCTCGCTTCCTCAGCGGCTTCCGTCATTTGCAAAAGCGCTTCGTTCGCGCGTTCCAGATCTTTCACAAGCTTCGATGATTGTTGCTCAGCGCTTGCTTGATTCAATTCAGCGCTTTCCTGAAGTTTTATGGCTGACAACGCGCGCTTTTCAAAATCCTTCGCGCGTTTCTCGGAAGCCTTCGCGCTTTGAAGAGAAGTGGACGCTTCATCGAAGGCATATTTCGCTTCGCTCTCTGCGTTTTCAAGCTTACTCTGTGTTTTCTCAAGCCACTTCTCCCTGCGACCCAACTCGCGGCGAAGCTTCTCAAGCTCGAGTTTTTTTGTCTCGAGTTCCGCGTTCAAACGCGCCTGCGTCTCCGCCGACTTGGTGCGTTCCTTCGCAGACAGGGAAAGCGCATCCGCGGCTTGCCTCAGCTTGGCTCTCAGCACGGCGTTATCCTCGCGAAGCGCAAACGCCACGTCCACGTCGTCGGGGTTGGGATCGAGGCGCGCGCTGTCACTTGTGGCCGCGTCGCTGTGGTCTTTGCCGTCGAGCGATTCCGGGTCCAGCGACGCGGACGCGAACGAGTCCTCCGACCCTAAACTCACCGAGTGCGTTTCCGAGGAGAACGATGCGTCAGACTCTGATTCATGGTCTGACGCATCGCTGTGCGAGTTATCGTCAGACATCTCTTCATCCACCGGCGCTTCGTCCTCCGACCGCTGCGGTCGCGAATCACTCAGGGTAACCTGCGCCACGCTCGTCTCCCCAGCGTTGGAACACAGCGAAGCCACATCCGCGATGTGGGTGGATGACCCTTTCGAGATTTGCGAGGACGACGATGAGGACGGTGAGACCTGCTCAGGTGATGACGACGCTTCACTTTCAGAACCGCTTTCATTTTCATCGCCGACATTCGTTGCTTCACGGAGCGTAGCTTGGTTTCGAGTCTCCGATACGTCGTTCAACGCCGTGCATGAAGCCTCCCGAACGCCTCCCGCGTTGAGCCACGCTCTGTGCGACGTCACTTCCAGTGTGTTGTCCTCCCAGTCGTTCGCCCCTGACGTCCCGCCGTCGTCAGGCTCAGTCGTGGCCCAGTACCCGCCGCCCTCGTCCTCGGTGGTGGTGTGCCCGGTGTTCTTTCGACGGCTGTTTCCATTGCCTCCGCCGGTGTGGGAAACCTCGCTGTTCAGGGGAAAAGGGTTGGTGTCACGCAAAGCTGTATTTTCGTCGTTTTCCTTGGAGTTCACATCCGTTGTCTTCCCAAACGTTTTAACAGAGGGCTGGTGTTTCATAACCCGCGCGCTGCGTTGCGATTCGCGAAGCAAGCGGTTGTACACCGACGCGTTCGCGTTTCGTTTTCCGCGTTTCTTCACCCCGTCGTCGTTGTTCGTTTCTCGTCGGTCAAGTTCTTTCTCGTGTCTCGTGTCGACGTTGTGTAGTTGCCGTGTACGTCGTTCCGCGGCTTCGCGCTTTAACAGTGAAAGCGACGCGCCCCGCGTACTACTCGACGTCGCCGGCTTCGCGGACTTTACGTTCGCACCCCACAGCGGTCGACCAAGACTACTCTGGTCCTGCGACGGGGTGCTTCGATTGCTTCCCGAGTGCTTGGAGTGCTTTGACAGCGTGCTCGCGCTCATGCTTCGTTTGGACGCAGACCCGGATGGAATCACGACTCCACCAACTCGTTTGCCTCCAGCGGACGTACCAGAGCTCCGGCCCGAGTTCGCGCGCGAAACAGATGCTCGGATGCCGACTCCCACACTGGGGTGGCGCGGGACATGCGGCGCGCCGGCAGTGCCACGCGTCTGCGCGGGGAGATCAGGCAAATCGGACTCGTCTACATCCACGTCACTCGACTGCAAGCGCTCGAGGACCCTGCGGTGTGGGGGTGGGAGATGGGGGGGTCAGACACGAGACGAAGGTGCCACAGGGGAACCACAGGACGTGACGAACGGACCGGTGCGAGACGCGATGCGACGGGAGGTCGGGGTAGCGGAACGGGAAACGGAAGCGACTTGACTCGTCTCTAGAGTGGGAGCACTGCGTACCTTCGTCGCACGACGCTCGGGTCGACGCGCGTCATGTCGACGCGTCCCTGCGCGAAGTGAGCTGAAGAGAGCTGATTTGGCAAACTCGAAACACGGAGTCGCCCAAGAAGTTTCCTCGGTCGTGACGAGTTATAATCCTAAACTTGGAACTCAGCATTCTGGGTCTAACTTGGAGGGACTCGAGTCCCGAAGGTTTTTCCGAAGTTTAACTGATCTCGAGCCTCTCCAGCCCCCACTCCTAAGTCTCGCCACGCTTCTGCCGCGGCACACCATGGCTCTGGGAAGTGAACACACCGCGCTCCTCGTCGGCGATGCGCCTGAAGTGGCTTCATCCCGAACGGGAATGCGTCGCGCGCTGAGATTCGCGGGTGCGTATGCCCGATTTCCCGATAACACCCGCCCGCAGATCCGCACGTGACAAACCTCCGTGGTTGGTTCCGAGTGTCCTCCGAGTGGATGGAAGCCTTTGACGTCGCGGGTTTTCGAATCCCCAGTGGTGTGATGCGCTTTTAGTGTAACGCAACGTCCAACGGGTCAAGTACCGGTCGACGTTCGTCAGCTACAGCTACGAGCTCATCACGCCTCCGCTCGAATTCCACGTGTAACCCCCCGCTGACTCTTTTTCCCATCACCTTCACAGCTGCCGCCGCGTCCCTCGCGGTCGTCGCCTTCGTGGGCATCGTCGCGGTGCACCCAAACATCGCATCCCTCGTGCCCCTCCCCGCGCGTTTGGGGCAGGCCACGGAAACGGCGGCGGCTGATGTCTCCAGTGAAGCCCAGCCCGCCTCGGATGCCCCGAAAGCCACCGCGACTGCTGCGCCGATTGAGGAATCAAAGGATGCGGCGGTGACAACGGCGGCGACCCCCACCACCCCAGTCACCCCCAACTCGGTCGCCGCACACGTGGTTGAGCCTTTCCAGCCCCTAGTCACGAAGACGCACACCACATCCGCGGCGGTGGTTGAAGCCGGGGCGTACATCAACAACGAAGGCATGAAGGAGGAGCTTGCGGCGAACATCCGGGCGCTGAATCTGGCGTCCGACCGCCTCGCCGCCGCGGAAGCTGAGGCCTCGAAAGTAGAACAAGACGTGCAGCAGAAAGAGATCGAAACGCAAGCGGCGGAGCTCGATGTGCGCGCGGCGGCGGAAGGCGCGGCGGCCGGGTCTTCTGCGGAGACGCTGGAAGACGCCGCTAAGGTTGAAACCGCGGGGTTAGCGGAGGACAAGCGGAGTTACCTGTTGACCAGAGGGGAGTACGAAGCGAGTACCAAGTTAATCGTTGACCGCAAAGCTGAGCTTGAAACAGCAAAGGAAAATACAGAGCAAGCTCAGAAAGCGTACGCCTCTGCTTCGAACTTGGCGAACGCGGCGAAGAAGGAAGCGGACACGATGGCGAAGGCGGCGGCGGAACACTTGGCGGCGACGAAAAACGCCGCCGTCGTTGGCGAAGAGACCTTCCAGGAAGGCGTTCAGCGGTCCCAGACCATGGCGCAGATCACCGCAGCGGCTACTTCGCAGGAAATCAAAGCAGGGGATTTGAAAATCGCCGCGGCGAACGCGGAGAGAAGGGTGAACGACGTTATTCTACTCCAAAAGACGGCGCAAGAAACTTTAGACGCGGAAATCGCGCGAAACGCGCAGTTGAAGCTTGCATCCAACGTCGAACAGAAAACGTTCATCGATGCTTCTGACGTCGCGGCGAAGGACGCGACCGCGGCGGCGGACGCGGGGAAGAAAGCGAAGGATGCCCTGGATGCGGCGCACGTCCGTCTCGCCACCGCAGAAGACGCGCTTTCCAAATCACATGAGGAGCGCGACCGTCTCAAGAACGACATCTTAGCCACGCGCCGAGCGGAGTACGACGCGCAGTTTGCGAAAACAGAAGCCACGCGGGCCAAGGCGAACGTGGTGGACGCGGTGTCCTCGGCTACTGTTGCGGCCAGTAAAGTCGAAAGCGTCAAACAAAGCAACGTGCGTGATGCGAAGGTTGCCACGGTGGTCACGAAGTTTGACGACGCCGCCAAACAGATGGCGGCGGAGAAACTTGAACAGGAAAGGCAACGCGGAGTAGAAGCGGCGAACTTGATTTCGCACGAAGCCGCGAGCATTATGATTCCGTTTGAAGTTGAAGTGCCAGTGGAGGTGACATATGCTGCTGTTGAGCAACCCACGCAACCTGTGGAGCAACCTGCGCAACCTGCGGCGACGACTTCAACGCCCGTTGTTGAAGAGCAAAAGCCTGTTGAAGAGACTACGCCCGAACCTACCCCCGAATCTGCCAACGCGGTCGCGGCGACGGGCGAGCGCGAATCGGTGGCGCAGTCGCAAGCCAAGACACTGGCGCAGTCCAAAGCACAGGAGGAAAAGGCGATCAAGGCGCGCATGGCGGTGATCCAGGCGCAGATGGCTGCAAGGCAGCACAAGGAGAACCTGGCGTAATATTTTGTATTGACAATTAACGTTTATTAAAACATCTCATGGCTTCACACTTCGACCACTTCGGGGTGCGATGGCACGCGGTCGCGCCGCCGGGCGCGACGCCCCGTCTCGGGTGCCTGAGATGGGCATCATCGCTTTCACCACTCTCTTCGTAGCCTGGACGCTGCGAGAGACGCACGCGTACGAGGCGCTCGCGCTCATCAGCCTCGGCGCCGGGGCGCTCGCAGCTGATGTGCTAAACGCTTGGGCCCCCGCGCCCGACGCCCGGCCGGGCGTGGACGGGAGCGCTACTCTCGGTGTGCTCGCCCTGCCTTGGACGTTCGCGGCACGGTCGGATACGTTAACCGGGCGTGACAAATTTGTGTTCTGGACGTGCGTCGTGGCAGGCGCGGTGGCGCTGGTGCGCGATGCCGCCCCTACGCGCATTTTATCAAGAGCGTCTCGCTCGGTATCAATGGTAGTGGTTGCCCTCGTGTCCGGTGCTGCCGCAGCGACAAGGCTCGTGAACGACGACAGCGAGGGTCCCTTGCGTTCGCACATTGTACTCGCAGTGTGCATTTTCGCGCAATCAATCCCTGCGGTCGCGCTCGCGTCGAAACTCCTGCAAATGTTCCCCAACATCCTGTCAAGAGCAGAGGTGACGCTCGCGGCGTTTGGCGTTGCGCTTGCGGTGGGCGAAGCTATTGCAACGGCAATCGCTGCGCAACGAGGAGACGCATGGGACGATGAAAACTCTTCAAATTCTTCAAAACTTCTGGTTCTGTTCCTGTCGCTCGCGGCGTGCGCCGTGTTCGTCGCCGCGCCGATAAGCCCGGCGGAGCGGAACGTGCGTTTTGTAAACTCATGGGTGAGAGGAGGAGGAGTGAGAAGAAGGAGTGAGAGCGCGACTCGATTGCAAAGCGCGTACCGTATATACCTCGCCGAACGGTCCTTCCGGGGGGTTGGGAGGGAGGTGCTTGGCTTCGTTCTTCTGTGTACAGTAGTGGGGTGGTTCAAACACGTGCGCGGCGACGCGTCGATTCGCAAATTGGTTCGCGAATTATTCGTCGACGAATTTGAATTGACGAAATCTACAACCACGCTCTGGGTCACAGCTTTTATTTTAACCTGGGGACTTACTTTCGTGACACTGATCCGAGTACCCACCACGGTGCATCGCAAGAAGTTCCACGTACTAGCCACAGTGCTGTTCATGCCCGTGCTCGTTTCCAACTTTGCGGAAGAAACAAACGCATCAAACTCGGGACAATATTTTATATCAAACGCCACGCTCGCCGTCGCATACGCTGCCGCGCTTTTCCTCTTCGCGGCTTTGGAGCTTCTGCGGACGCGAGGGTGTGTTTTATTTGGAGTACCAATCGCCGCAATCCTTGACAAGAAATTTGCTAAATTTCTGGACCACCGAGACGCGGGCGGTGTGAACCTTATTTTGTGCCACGTATCGTTGTTGCTCGCGTGCGCGGTGCCGATGTGGGTGTCAGAGAAAAGCTGGAGTATGGGAGGTGGTGACGGAAGCTTTACTACCCGCAGTACTACTACTAACACTCCTCCTCCTCCGGTGCACCTTCTCGGCCCCTTAGCGGGTGTTTTAACCATAGGGTTGGGGGATACGTTCGCGTCGGTGGTCGGGACTTGGTTCGGAAAAACAAAACCGTTTAAAGGAAATAATAAAACAGCAGAAGGCACGCTCGCGTTTGTTTTAGTCACAGCGTTTGCGTCGGTTGTTTCTTGGCGAATCGCGACACCCACCACGCCACCCCCATACGCCACCATAGCACTAGCGAGTGTAGGCGCATCGTGGCTTGAGATGACCACGGAACAGATGGACAACGCGTTCGTGCCGTTGCTGTTCTTCACATTAGTCGGAAGCGCTGGGCGAGTCTTTTGAAATACGAAATAGATTTAGAATAACTTTCATAACATACTGATACACGAGTCGACAACAAATACGGCGCGTTGTGGCTCGCAAGCCTACATGGCATTTCACCCTCCTCACCCTTCAAAATACTCCCTTTAGTTTTTGATCCACACGCACCACCTGTCGCCTGACACGGCTTGTTCCCACCCGCCCCCAGTGGGCGACCAGTCCCCGCCCAGTTTCACCGCCAGCCGGTCGCCGACGTGCGCGGCGTACACGTTGTCCGTCGCGGCGACGATTTCCAGTTTCGACCTTGAGTGAATACCAGCCGAGTCCCGCACCTTCAGCAACCCAGAAATCTGTCCCTTCAAATCCTCGCCCCAGTCGAAGTAGTGGTCCCAGAAGATGGACGGCGTGCCGGGGTGGGTCAAGATGTACGCGTAGCCCATCCCGACTTTGTTGGATGGGAACGGCCAGTGCGACTGCGTCGAGCCGGTATCGTGGTTGTCCAGGAAGGTCACCGCCCTTCCTGGCCACAGCCCAATCACACCAGGTGCGCGCCCTTTCTTATCCACCAGCCGCCAGAACTCGTTCTTGCCGCACGCCTCTTGAAGAATGCCCTTGGTGGTGAAGTCAAACGCAGTACTAATTCCCCCGGTTTCGTCAATCCAGTTCACGATGCGTTGCCGGTGGTCATCCTGGTCGTACTCCAGGCCTTGGCCGTAGTTCAGGGTGTCCCAGTACTCCCCTACCGCGAACTCAGGCATGCACGCCCTGGTGTATTGGCCCGCGAACTCGCCGCCGTACCCCTTGGAAAAGTCAAACCGAACACCGCCGAAACCAACGTCATTCATCATCCAGTTCATCCAGTTGCACAGGGACTCTTGGACTTTGTCGTTGCGGTGGTCGATGTTTGGGGCGCCATGGAACTCGTCGCCGGTGGGTCCGCCGCCCTGGCCCTGGAAGTCAGGCTGCGTGTTCGTGATCGCCCACTCGCCCCAGTCCATGTTCACTTTGTCGTGCGCGCACCCCTCCCATTTGTTCCACTTCGAGCCCTGGCCCTGGTGCGTCGCGCACCTGTGATTGAGCACGGCGTCCAACACGGGGAGGATGTTCTTCTCCCTCAACATTCCGATGAGCCCTCGCAACCCGGCTTCGTCGCCGTACTTGGAGTTCAGGCTCGATAAATCTCTGGGGAGGTACCCTTCTGGTGCCAGGGAGTCGGTGCACGGGGGAAGCCAGATCTGCGTGATTCCCACGTCCGCGATTTCCTGCGCCCGGTCGCCAACCAGCTTGTACCAGTCGAACTTGTGCGACTCCCAGTTGAAGCCCTGCATCATGACTTCGCGGCCGGTCGCGATCCGGGGCAACGTGCCTTCTTCTACCTTATAATCATCCCCGAGCTTGGTGGTGTCGATTTTCGGAGTTGTAGGAGCGGGCGCAGCAGCAATGGCATTGTCGCCCCACTCAGGCGGCGTCGCCGGAGCAGGCGCCGCGTTCGCGTCTTTGATATGAATCGCCGGCGTGAAGTTGGGAAGCGGCGTCGCGGCTTTGGGTTTTTCCAAATTCGCCGGCGGCGTCGGCGGGTTGAACCCAGGGGGAGGCGTGGGTTTCTTTCCTTGTTTCGTGGGCGACGGGAAGTTAGTCACCACGTTGTTCACGCCAGGGGCCTGCACAGGGGTGTTGCCCCAGGCTCCCGGAGCCGCAGGCACGTTGTTCACCCCGGGGGTTTGAATCTTTTGCGCCAGCTCACTGATCGCTTTCGACGACCCGTTCGCCGTGGCCGCCAACCCCTCCTCCACCGAAGCCACCTTGGCAAACAGCACGTCCAGTGACGCGGGGTTGGCCCTTAAGTGCTCCAGGTCCTTCTCCAGCCGCTGCATCCGTTCAGTGACTTCCTTCAAGTTTGCGTTCACAGCCATCGTGCCGCCCGCCGCAGCCGCGCCGGGCGTCTTGGCGATGGTGTCCTGAAGCTCTTTCATTTGTTTTTGAAGCTCGGGGACAGCCGCGTCGTCTTTCAAAACCTGCGCGGAGAGCTGCTCCACCTTGGTCACCGCGGCAGCCGCGGCGTCCGCGGACGCGTTGCGCTGCGAGAACGCATGCTCCAGGGTTTTCACCTTCTCCTGCAAGTGCGTCATCGCAGCCGCGGCGGCGACGTCGCCGGTAGCGCCCGCCGAGGACGCCGCGGCGGCGAGCGCGGTTTCAAGCGCAGCGACGCGTTTGCCGAGCGCCGACGCGTCTCCATCCTTGTACAACGCCCCAGTTTGGTTCAGGGTTTTCTCCAGCTCCTTCATCTTGGTGTCCATCTCCTTTGACACGTTCTCCTGCGCCTTCAGGCCTTCACGGGCGGACTGCGCCTCCTTCAGCGCGTTCCGCGTGCTTTGGTACGCCGCTTCCAGCTGCTGCCTTTTCTTTTGCTCAACCCTGGCGTACTCGTTCGCTTCTTCGACTTGCGCTAAAAGCTCGCGCTCGCGTTGCGCCCGGGCGGTGAACTCTGACTGCTCGCGCTGCAGAGACGCACCTGGCGCGCCTGCGAGGTTCCTCAACCCGTCCCCGATGGCGCCGAAAAGACCGGGCGACTTGTGCTTCGCGGCTTCGCGTTGCCGGCGCACGGACGGAGGCTCGATTGTCGCCGTCGCGGCGGACGCGGCGGCGGGCTGGTTTTGCATCGCCGCCATCGGCCCGGTGAACCCAGAAGACGCGGACGCAAGGTTGGGCATCTTGCTGCCGTTAGCACCCAGCCCTCGCACGGAACCAGAGGCGCCGAATTCTGGGACAGAGGCGGGGCCCGCTCGGACGCGCGAGTCGAACCCGGAAGGCGAACCGCCACCACCAGACCAGTCGCCGTACGGAGGCACTGACGCTGGCGTTCGCGAAGCAGGTCGCGCCGCGCCGTTGCTTTGCCTGAACCCTGAGGGGTTGACCGGCTCACCCCCTAACGGTCCGGGGCGGCTGTTGTCTCTTACGTCCCGCACAGCATCCAACGACACAGTGCTGTCCCTGTGCAAACCGTCTCGGGCCATCAAATCCAGGTCCTCGCCCCAACCGCTGTACCCGCGTGCCGCGTTCGTGGCGGCTTTGTTTCTTCCTCGGTGCCCCGCACCAGCCGGCGGCGGCGTGGACGGGGGAG
>MDSY01039210.1_pt1 | contig 11434 bp, 5 predicted proteins | sample 811131 | NCBI WGS metagenome assembly MDSY01 (sample SAMN05326643, study PRJNA326480) | marine metagenome | isolation source: seawater | place: Atlantic Ocean: South West | collected 2010
TTTAAAAACTTAGTAACCATACCAACTGCTGATTTTACTACATTGACAATACCAGATACAATTCCACTAATACTAGATACTGAAGCCTTTAGTAATGTAGTCATTCCACCCATTAAATACTTTGTTAATTCTGAAACTGCTTTTAATCTTACTAACCACTTTTCTAACCGACCGTTAGCTTTACTCATTGCTTGACTATAATCTTTCCAGCCTTTAGCAATGCTTTTTATTCCTTTACCAAGCTTATTTAAAGTCTTGCTTCTTTTAGCTATTTCTAGTAATTTAGACCCAGCTGACTTTAAAGGATCAGTAATAACGCCCCATGCTGTATTTGTTAACCATACAGAAGAACCCATTTCATCCATTCCTTTTTGCATGTCTTTGACAAAGTTTGTAAATTTCCCTCCTTGATCAATAGACCTTTCTACAGTATCGTATGCTTCAGACAATGCTTCATTAACATTATTAAGTCCATCTCCATAAGCTTCTGTTTTACTGTTTAGATCTTCAAAAGACTGGTTTATATCGTTTATAACGTCTGATTGTGACTTGAAGGCACTAGAAATCCCTTCAGCTTTTTCTGCTAACCTATCCATTGCAGCAAGAAGCTGGTTTGCTATATCTAATTGTGTCTTGTCTATTGTATCACTTGCCATTATAAAACAATCCTTTAGTTATTAACTAACTATTACATTAGAAAGTTCTTCGTTATCTGAATTAACTTTATGATTTACTTTAATCTTTCTATTCTTTAGTTTTTCATTAAATACTCTTAACTTACTTATTATCTCTTTTATCTGCTTATTTGAAGCTTTTTTCTCTCTATTACTCATTGATATTTTAACTGGTGAAACTTCTACGCTATTTATCTCCTGATCAAACTCTTTTTTAATACTATCAAACATATTATAAATAGCTCCATCTTTTTTCCAAACTATAAACTCACCTTGATCTTGCTCAGAAGGTATATAAACTGTTCCATTACTTATAATTCTCATACTACTAGAATCTATATTTGTAAAGTTACCGTCCTGTATTATTTGTTCTCTATACATCTTACCTAGGTCACGTTCATTAGGTTTAGTTACTTTATTCCATATCAGATCAGATAGAATATAACCAGGACTAAGATTAGAAATAAAATCCAAATATTTATCAACTTTAGTATCAGGTTTGTTTCTAGCTTGTAGACCTTTTAGCATTTGTTCTATTTCTTTCTTTTTATGATCTGGTTTATCCTTGTTTTTAGCTACAGACTTAGCAATATTAAACATTTTTAACAAAATCTGATAATGATTTTCAGGAGCCATGTCAATTAATTTAGTTTGTGACTTACCTCTTGAATAAGCTTCAAATACTTTGTCTCCTAAAGCGCTTGTATAATATTTAAAAAGTTTTTTAAGATGCTCATTTTTTATATTTTTACTTTCATACTCTTTAATTGAATTTTTTGCAATTTCAAATAAAGATCTATTTGCTAAAAGCTTGCCTTGTACAGGAAATGATGTTGAAAGATTTGCTAATGTTGCCATTTTTTGTGCATTACCTATATCACTTTCTCCTACAAAAGCCTTGCTTAGTCTAGCATACTTACTCTTAGATATAGATTTGTCTTCACCTAGTTTTCCATATTCATCTTCCGCAGCACCTTTCATTGTTTTTAGTCCAACTGCTGACAAGAAACCGTCAGAAGCTGTTAACATTAACATTTTTCCTACTGTTGAGTTTGAAGCTAATACTGAAAAGTATACAGACTCTAACATCTTTACTAATATATTACCTATTTCTTTTCCAATACCTTTAAATGATCTTGCAGCAATTTTTCCAAATTTTTTAAAAACTTTATTGTTTTTATTAATTTTTATAAATTCAGCATCATATGCATTTTTTAATGCTTTCCAATCAAAATCTTTTAATCCTGTTAGATTAGCAGCTTTTTTTTCAATTTCTTTATCATTTAATTTTTCACCTTCTTTCATTGCTTTAGCAATTTCTTTAGCTGCAGTTACACCTCCTACAGCGGTTCCTTTTATTATTTGACCCATTAAAGTACCAGAAATATCTAATATACGTTTTCCTAGATCTTCGTTTTCACCTAATAATTTAGATACTTTTGTAACAAACTTATTAACAGCTTCTATAGGATTATTATTTTTAATAACTGCTTTCTTTACTTTTTCAGTACCAAATTCAGTCTTATAACTATCATTTATCTTTTTTGTAAGAGCAATCATTGCATCTCTTGATTTTGGATCACTACTAACTGAATATGCAGCCTTTTTAACAGCATTTATCATTTCCTCAGTTGTCATTTTAGAAAGCTTTTTCATGCTAACACCTGATTTTTTCAAAGCTTTTCTAATTAGCTTTCCAGTTTTCTTATCTCCAAAAGATCCTGATATTATTTTATAAAGATCATTGTTTTTAGATTTAAATATATCAATACTTGTAGCAGAAAACTTTACTGAAAGATCGTCTATGTCTTTCATAAATTTTGGAGAGAAAACTGATTTTGTTACTCCTAAAGTAAGTTCTGATAGCGCTTTTAATCCTCCTTTAAGAGCTTTTTTAAAACCTTTACTACTAAATACACTCTTCATTACTCTTATAACATCAATTATAGGCGCAGTTAATTTCCTTAAAGTCTTTTTATCTATACTAAGAGCAAAATCAAAAATAGACTGATTTATATTAGATAACTCCATAACTTCTTTGTACATTTCGTCATCATAAGCAATAGTTTGTGCTAAACCTTTAAAGAACGATTCAAATGGACTTTTAAACTGCATTGTTTTTTGTAATTGTGTTATTGAAGATTTTAAACTATCGATAGCTTTGATTTGTTTTTCAGTTACATCTTCTTCTTTCATTTTTTCTTTTAATTCTTTATAGGAAAGATTCATGTTTCTAAAGTTCATTACAGACTTTAATGATTCAGCTGATAGTCCTGTAAATTGAGTCATTAAAGCTTTTTCATGTCTGTTTAAATCACTAAATGTTTTTCCAGTTTCATACATTCCTTGTCTAAACATATCTATTATTTTAGCTGGATCTCTTTCACTTATTAATGTAAATGCATCAATATTCATACCAAATGTTTGATATAACTGTGCTGCAGAAGAAGCTGCTGATTCAAACGTACCAAATTGTTTAAATACATTGACAACATCATCAGTTTTGACGCCAAGTTGTGTTATTTTCGATACTGTTTTAGATAATTCAATATCAGACAAATGACCAAATTCGACTATGTTTTTTCTTAATTTAAAGAAATTTGTACTTAAACGCTTGAAATCAACACCTGATTTTAGTGAAATTACTTGAAGTGATTCTCTCACTCTGTCAATTGCTGTATATATTGATTCTCCATTGCTAGCAGCAACAAGTGCCATATATCCAATATCTTCTGTAGACATATTCATTGATTTTTGTGCTCTTGCTAAGAATTCTATGCTATCTTTGTTTTTCATTATAGAGCTGCCAAATAATTCTGAAAAGTGTCCCATTGCTGAAACGTTTTCTAATGTAAACTTCATCATTTGTGCTGCGCCTTGAGAGCCATGACCAAATAATTTTGTTAAGTTTGAATTGGCATATTCAAATTCTTTTAAAGAGCCTATTGTTATTGATGTTAGTTTTTTAACTCCTTCACCTATACTTGAGTTAAGATCGAAATCTTTTTTAGCATCTTCTCTTGCCTGATAGAATGTTTCAACTATTTCTTTTCTTATTTTACCGCCTAAAGAAGCAGCTGCTTCTGCTATTTGAAAAGGTAACGATAGAGTTAATTTAAAAAATTTTGTGACTATTCCAGTAGCAGACTTTAAAACATTTACAACACCTGATATTAAAGATGTTATTATTTTAATAACAAAACCACTACCTAAAGTTGCAACTCCTCCGACAACTGTATTAAGAACTTCTTTGACACCTTTTAATATTGTAGCAGTTGTTTCTAAAACTCCGTTTGAAGCTTTAACTGCTTTTTGAAAATCTTCAAAATCACTTTTTATTTTTAAAAAACTTCTTTTCACTTTTATAACAAGCTTTGAGTTTTTTAATTTACTAACTAAAGTTGAACCAAAATTAAATATTTTATTTTTCATATCTTCTACAGGACGTTTAAAAAGATATACAGATGCTCTACCTTCTCTTTCATATTTTCTAAATTCATTAAGCATTTCAATATACTTATTTTCAGACTTTTGTGGGTCGCTTTGTTTCAAAGCTTTGTCTAAAGTCCTATTAACATCATTTAAGTTGTCTGCTGATGTTTCTAAACTTTTATTAGTTTCGCTAAAAGACTCGTTAATGCCATTTATTATTGATGTTTGACTAGATGAAATATTATTAGACTTTTCAATACTAGTCAATACTTTATTCATTGACTGAACTAGCTTGTTCGTTATATCAAGCTGTAATTTTAACGAGCCTTCTAAAGACATTTAAAGTCTCCATTTAATCCCAGTTAAATTTTCAAATTCTACAGATAAGTTTCTTTTCTTGTCAATTAAAGATGCAATACCGTTAATGTCAGTACCCTCATCCAGCTTGTTTTTTAATAGTCTTGAAACTTCTAAAAGGTTGCTTAAACATTTTATTTTTGCATCTTTACCTTTTATTTTAATGTTAAGGCTTTCACCCATAATATATTTAGCAGCTGCTTTATGAAGAGCTAATTCTCTTTTGTTTAAAGACATCTTTTCACCTTTATTCGTTATAATATATATATAACTATTACATAAAAGATCTTGTTAAACTTTTACTTCCTCTTGTTTGTCCTTTTGATCTAGCAATTGATTCATTGCTCTTCTTTGCTTCGTCAAATTCATGTTTCAGTCTATTAATAAACCAGAATCTTTGCCAAACAGGACACTTATAAGCATCAGAATATGTAAAGCCTAAATGATATATCAATAAAAATATTTGATCTAAATAAATATCTTTATTATTCGGTGTCAGGCCAAAAAAACGAAGCACCCATCGGTAGGGTTACCTCACTTTCTTCATGACAAGATGTACAAGTCATCCATGCTTTCATATCAACACCAGGTTCATGTCTGTCAAGAAATCTTCTTAAAGCTAAAGAATCTCTAGCGGGTAAGTTTCTAACAAAAATTCCAATCTTGTTTTTATCTGTAACGTTTTCAACTGAAACTATTGATCTAATAAGTCTATCAGTAATAGCAGAGTCAGATTTTAATCCACTCTTTTTTCTTCTTTCATTGATGATCATCATTTCTCTTTCATCATGACCAGTTAAAAACTTAACTTTAACACTTCTCTTAGTTACAGGCAGTTTAACTTCAAATAAATTTTCACCTTCAGCAACTGGATCTACTTCTAGTCTTTTTATCTTAAGTTTTGATAAATCAAAAGTTGATTTATTTTTAGCATCACATGCTGGACAATCAACTTCTATTTCATAATCTGCTCCGTAACCTGTAATTCTTAACGAAACTAACAAAGCATTTCTATCACCACTAATTAAGTCATCTGGATTAATTTGTTTATTAACAACACAAGAATGAATTAACTTGCTTAAAACTGTACCGTTTTTAATATATGCTCTACTAGTTAATATATCTTCTTCTCTAGCAGTCATAGGTTTTATATCGATTGTTTCTTTGCCATGTAAAGGACCATCTTGTGGATAAATTATACCTAAAGATGGTAATGGAACAGACTCTACAGGTATTTCAAATCCAAACTCATCTTTCATTACATTAGAAACTTTAATATGCCCGTCTGATTTCACATTTTCAGCGTTTACAGGCGTATCTAAATTATTACTCATATTGTTTTCTTTCTCCTAGAATTCTATACTGTTATTATAACATCTTGCAAGGAACTTGTTAATAAACTAAATTCAGATAATAAATCAGTTAAATTCATTTGTATAATAGAATCTGAATCGTCCTTGTTAAATTGTATAAATATATTTCCTCTTAAAATATAATTATTTATTTCTTCTATTGTTCTATCGTCTTCTCTACTAGGCATTTTAACTAAAAAATCTTTAATCACACCTTGATTCTTAAAATTATTTAAAACACCATCAATTTGTAGCTTTACTTTACTATAAAATCCTGAAGATTTTGAATTTTGACTAAATAAAACTCCTCCTTGAATAAATCTTTCACTTGTAAATAAATCTATTTTCAAAGCTTTTCTAATTAAATTAATTATTCGAACATTTGATGCTTGTCTAAATAATGATTTTCTATTTTCAAATGTAGTATTTGCACTTAAAAGTCTTGTAGATCTAGAAGAATCAGGATCAGGTGTTAAGTTTCCTATACAATTTATACCACTATCTAAAACTGATATTAAATTTTTGTTAAAAAAGTCTCTACTTTCTAATAAGTTAACGCTGTCACACAAATCAATATCTATGTCAGTATCAGCATCTAAAATATTAAAATCAGGAAATATTGAAATATCATCTATGTTTATTGATAAATTAAGTGTTTTTGCAAAATGACATAATGTATAAACTGAAGGGTCTATTACAAACTTATTTGTTTTATCTATAACTTCATTATATACAGGTACATAATATCTACTATCTCTTAATACATTCTTACTTTTTATTAAACTAAAGTTGTTTTCTATTTCACTTCTATATTCTCTATTAATTTCTAATGTTGCATTTACATCCAAAGATCTTTCAGGAGTATAATATAGTTTATTAACACTTTGATTAGATAAACTTTCTGTTGTTCCATTTGCTTTTGTTAAAACGTTACCATTTAAATCTTTTTTAGTTGTAATCATATTTCCTGATAGCATTCTACCACTTACATCAGAAATGTATATAAATCTTTTAGAACTTTCGCAAATATCAATACACTGATTTACAATTTTACGTTCTCTTATTCCAGGAACAATTAATATATCACCATCACAGTTAGAATAATCAGTTGCTAATTCAATTGCTTTTTTGTAAGAAAAATAAGTTGGACCTGTATCTCCTGCCTCTAATTCTTTAACTATTGAATTATTATTTAAAAATCTAGAATCATTATCAAATATATTTACACCATCAAATCCACCATAAGTAAACAAATCAAAACTTAAATATCTTGAATCAGTCTCATAACCCTCATTCAAATCAGGATCTAATATTTCATCAACATCAACATATTTGTAAATGTCTTTAAAATTTCCTGGCAATTCATACATTTCTGTGTATCTTTTTCCTGATCTTTTGTATAAAGACATTTCCCATAACTTTATATTATCTGAATTTGTAGGATATATTACTTTCTCAATATTGAAATAAGAATTAAGAAATGAATCGTCTTCTTTTAATACATTATTATTTGTCATACTTTTTTGAAAATATTTAGTATAAAAGTAATGAGGAGAAAACTTACTTGAACTATTTATTTTTCTTTGAAATAATCTTTTTTTACTTTCGTTAAGTGTCATACTGAGGTCTCTTTTTACAAATGTTCCACTTTCTGAGTCATCAATTGTTGAATTACTAGTTATATCAAATAATACACCCCAATTATTGTTTGATATATCTAAGTTATCTGAATCTTTAAAGTAGTTTCTAACATATTGCAAAGGCATCATTTTTACATTATCTAAAGAATTATAAATAGTATCATCAATACTAGTCCCAGTTATGCTTTTATGAAACTCAAAAGAATCTTTTTGAAAGTCTATATGAGGATATGCTCTAAATCCTGAAGGTATTGCGTTTGTAGGTATTGATTTATTTTCAACACTATCATGTATTTCTACTCTAAAATAGTCATTTACAATTGGATAAATACCTTCAGAAACTATTCTATTAGAAGTTATATCATAATAAGTGTTTTGAGTACCAAATACTCTTCCTATATATTTTTCACTATCAGGATCAAGATCAAGAGATATATAGCTTTTTACTAAATTAAAATTATTAATTTTTGCTTTATACTCAAAAATATGAATATCAAATTCAGAATATGTTTTTATTTTGTTTTTTCCACATTTTCTAGGACAAACTTTTATTCTAAATCTATTTCCTGATTCACCATCGTCTAAGGCATGGAATCTAAAAAGATCTATTATACAATCTTTTATTAAATGCATATCAATTCTATTGTCTGATAATCCATTTCTATTAATAGGTTGTGAAGTTATCCAAGGTGTTTTTGCTTTCTGAAAGCAATCATTAAAGTCATTATAGTCAATATAATCCTCACTACTGCTTGGTGACTTAGAACTTAAAACAATTAAGTCATCGTTATTAGACCTTGAAAGAGTTTGATTAAGTGCTGATGGGATATTGTAAGAAGTATAAAAAGAATGACCTTTTTCATATAAACATTCATGAAAATAGTTTTTAGAGTTTATAGCCTCATAAGAAATATTATTTTCTACATAATCATTGTTTTCAATTTCAATTAAACATTTTTTATTTTCATCAAAACCCTTAAAACCATTTAAATAAATTCTATTTTTTTTACTTAATTCTTTCTTTTTTGATTGATTTCCAAGATAATTATCTGGAGTTAAACCTACGACACAATCTGATATTGTATTTTTAATCTCACTATCATTATTTCCATTATCAGATATATCGTTTAAAGTTGAAAATACTCCTTTAGGTGTTATAAAAGTATCTGATATAAATTTACAACTTGTATCTGTAATTCCTAAATCTTCTAAGTAGTTACTTCTAAAATCAATAAAGCCTGTATTAGGATTTGATGCTGTATATTTTTCTTTATCATCTTCTAACTTTATAATTAAAAAATTTATTGAAGCTTTATAATCACCACCTGAATATGTTAATTCTGAAATTGTTGTTTCATCACTTGAAAGCTTAAAATATTTTGGTCCTTTATACTCTAAATCACTTACTATAAAACCACTTTCTTTGTAAGTACCTTTTGTACTATCTAATTCACCATTTCCTATGCCTAAAACTCTTGTAAAAGAGCATTGTTGACCACCATTTAAAAACCATAAATCAGCAGCTTTAAATGCTTGAGAGTTTGATTTTGATTCTAGACCGTCTTTTAAGACTTTATATTGATTTTCTATTCTTGTACCGAATTTATTTGATACAGTATTTTCTATATTATTTAGAGCAAATGCTGACAATATTTGTGGTACAAATGCTGGACCTTTAAATGATGTCCCTATTATATTTGCTGTTTCTAGTCTAAGACTTGTATTTATTATGTCTTTTTTGCTAAATGGCTCACCGTTAAGACTTGCATTTGTTGTGCTTTCTGTTGTCGACATTATTCCTACTCTTTATTAAAATTATATTCTTATATATAACAAATACAAAAAAACCGTAAACATAGAAATTCACGGTTTAAAGCGCAGACTATTTTTTATTCTGCTATGTATAATTTAGTATTGCAATACACAATTATCAAAACGAAGTGTCATAGAGATCTCTTGGGGTTCATCACCGTCATAAGATAGATCACCAAAATTTGCTTGAGTTAAAAAAGCACCTTTGATGTCCCAAAGTTCTACAACTGTACCAACTGGATCTAACATTTTAAGTTGACAGTCTCTTTTGTAAAAGTCTGCATAGCCTGCACGGCCACTTACACTTTCAAAATGTGTACGAATCCATTCCATAACTTGTTGTGCGCCTGAAGGTGCAATTGGGTCATGTAATGTAATACTCATTGTATCAAATGTAGTCTTACCAGCAACATAACGTTTACTGTTAATCCAATTGATTTCAGTTTCGTTAGTTGTATATGAAGGTCTACTAGCAGTCTTCATAAGAAAAGCATCAATACCCTCAATAGCAAAGACCCACCTGTTTTTTCTCTTGGGTTCGAACTTATTAGGTATCATTTCTGTTACGGATAGCGTCTCAGCCATTTTATATTTCTCCTAAATCTTTATATTATATATCTAATTATTACTCAATTGTATTTGCTACAACAAAATCTAACGAAATAAACTCAACAGATTTCGTAGGTTGTAAATAAATCTTACCACGAATTGTATTGTTCTCAATATCATTTTGTGTTGTTGTAGTTGTATCTATCTGAACTTTATAGCGAGTCACACCTCTTCTACTTTGAACGTCTTGCATAATTGGCTCAACCAATGAAGCAAACTTACTAAGCGTTGATTCACGATTCGGTTCAAATAATAACTGCTCACCAACTTTACGAACTTTACGTCTAAGATCAATCAAAAGTCTTCTTACGTTAATTCTATCCAACGCAGATTGATTTTGTAGTAAAGTCTTTTGACCAAATGCATAAACTTCACCTGATCTTCCTGCTGGGACATAAATTGGATTAATATCTGCATCATAAAGCTCATCTAATAAATCTCTATTCATTTGAACTTGTGTATCAATAGCAGCTAATCTTCCTCTTTGTAAACCTGCTGGTGCAAACCAAGGATCAGCAATAGAATCATTTCTACTTAATACGCCCATCATTCCAACCGATGGTGGAACAACTATTGGTGCATTATCTGAAGGTCTTCTTACTAAAACATCAGGAAAATAAGCAGCTGCAAATGAAGTATCTAATACTCTGTTTTCAAACTGACTAATTGTATTTCTAACATGAGGTCTTACTAAATCACTATATACTAAAACGTTACCTTTATCTTTTTCTTCAATATCCATAACAAGCAAAGCATCAAATCTATCTTCAGCTGATGTTATAGCATAATCAGTTACAGAAGGAGCTCTTAAACCCGGTAAACATAATACTTGGAATTCTGTTGCAGACTTATCTGATAATACATCAACAGCTCTTCTATAAGACATTACTGTAGGACCAGTAAATTTATTTGAACCAGTCTCATCTAATCCTTCTCTAGAAGCAGCAACGTCAGTTAATGCTGATTTTTCTTTATCAAATATATTAACACCATCAAATCCACCTTGCATCATAAATCTAAATTTAAGATATCTTATATTACCACCATTTGCATCTTTTGATATATTAACAAATCTAGTATCATCACCATCACCGTCACTATCAGAATCTGCTGTAAATACTCCTGTTCGTTTATATTCAGCAGTTCCCCAGTTTGTAATTTTGTCGTCTGTAATGCCTTCAGAATCAATTTGAATCTTTTCTAATGAAAAGAAGTTATTTTGAAATGCATCGATATTTGTTGCAGAATCTGCAAAGTCATATGTTCTCCAAGCAGGTTCAGTAGCACCTAAGTCTGGAAAGAACTTTGTCCAGCTTTCAATAGATCTATTAAACTCAATTTCGCTTGTTTCTTTCAATGCTGTATCTGTATTTTTCTTAATACCAAATTTAATACCCCAAGCTAAATCTTGAACTGCTTCTTTTGTAGATGATCCTGTAATCTTGCTTATACTTTTAACAAAAGGTAAAGGTGCAACTTGTGAAGATGATATAACTGTCAGTTTAGCAGGAGTAGAATCAGTAAGTACAGAATTTGCTGCTGCTAAAGATTCTACAAA
>MDSY01068919.1_pt1 | contig 11434 bp, 11 predicted proteins | sample 811131 | NCBI WGS metagenome assembly MDSY01 (sample SAMN05326643, study PRJNA326480) | marine metagenome | isolation source: seawater | place: Atlantic Ocean: South West | collected 2010
GTAAACTTTTTTTTTAAAAAAATTTCTTGCTTCTGTGTCAACTTGATTTGATAGTTTATTTCTTTTATCAAACATCGTTAATAAAATTCCTCTTATATTTAAGTTTGGATTTAAATTAATTTTTATTCTTTCAATGGTTTTTACTAATTGTGAAACACCTTCTAATGCAAAAAATTCTGTTTGAAGTGGAACTAGTAGTTCATCCGAAACTACTAAAGACATAATTGTTAGAAGACTTAATGAAGGTGGGCAATCAATAAAAATATTTTCATATTGGGAAAATAATTTTTCATTTTTATTAAAAATTTCTTTTAATAGAAATGCTCTATTGGGATCGTTTGCTGTTTCAACTTCTAAACCTGATAAATTGACGTTTGAGCCAATTAAATCAAGGTTTTTAACACAACTAGATATTATGCAATTATTTGGGCTATTTTGACCCACTATAATTTTGTATATACTTTTATCATTTTCACTATTAGACCTACCAAGTCCTGTTGTTGCATTCCCTTGTGGGTCAAGATCTATTACTAATATTTTTTTTCCCATTTGGGCAAGCGCGGTAGCTAAGTTAATGACCGTTGTGGTTTTACCAACACCTCCTTTTTGATTTATTACTGCTATTATTTTTTTCATTTATATTTTTTAAAATCTATTATTACAATTTTTGAATCTTTATCAGTAATACTTTCCTTTAGATCATATCTGTAATTTAATTCGGGTTGAAGGTTTTTAATTTCTAATTCAGCATTTTTACCTTTTAATATGATAAGTTTGTGATTAACTTTTATAATTTCACGTGAAATTATTATTAATTCATTTAGTTTCTTAAATGCTCGGGAAACTACGTATTCAGAGCTAATTATTTCATTTTTATAATCACCTATTACTTCATACACTAAATTCATCTTTTCTCTCATATTATTAAGAAAATCTCTCTTAACACTTGATTTTTCATACAATTTCACGTGAAATTTAGGATTATTATTGAATAATGCAATTAGAATGCCCGGAAACCCCGCACCTGATCCCATATCAGATAAAGACTCATTGTTATCAAAATTAATAAATTTAGTTAGCTGTGCTGAATCTAATATATGTCTAGTCCATACATCATTTTCTGTAGATGATGAAATTAGGTTGTATTTCTTATTATATTTCAGAAGTTCTGCATGAAAAAGCTCAAGTTTCTCAATATCCGATTCTCTATATTTTAAATTGTTTGTTAACTCTCTTAATACCTCAACTTTTTTCATTATGCAGATGCTTTATAGCTTTTTTTCTTTATAAATCCTAAAAGTATGATTGCTGCTGCTGGAGTTACTCCATCTATTCTTAATGCTTGCCCAAGAGTTCTTGGTTTTATTAGAGTAAGTTTAGTCTTAATTTCTTTAGATAAACCACTAAAACTGTCATAATTGATGTCACTCGGTATAGATATAGATTCATCCTTCTTAAAAGCTTCAATATCGTGACTTTGTCTTTTAAGATATCCAGAATAGTGAGCGTCTATCTCAACTTGCTCATCTATATTTTTCTCAAATTTAGGGATATTATCCCATATATTTCGTAATTTATCTAAAGTTACATCTTTCTGAGCAAGTAGTTCAAGACCTGTTCTTTTAACACCATCCATTGCTATTCTTATAGAATATTTAGCAGCTGAGTTTGGGGAAATTAAATTAGATTGTAATGAGTCATAAACAGCAACTAATTTTTTTTGTTTTTCCAAAAAACTTTTTTCTCTTAATTTTTTAACTACATTTATTTTTATACCAAGAGGGGTTAGCCTTTGATCGGCATTATCAGCACGAAGTGAAAGTCGATATTCGGCTCTTGATGTAAACATTCTATAAGGCTCGGAGACTCCTTTTGTAATTAGATCATCAATCATAACTCCAATATAAGACTCGGATCTATCTAAGATAAATTCTTTTTTATTTTTAATTTTTAGAGCAGCATTAATTCCAGCTATCAAACCCTGTGCAGCAGCTTCTTCATATCCAGTAGTTCCATTTATTTGTCCAGCTAAAAAAAGAGATTTAATTTTTTTTGTTTCTAAAGTTTGTTTGAGTTCTCTTGGATCCACATAATCATACTCAATAGCATAACCTGCCCTGACCATCTTAACTTGTTCCAAACCATTGATTTTATGAAGTATTTTGAGCTGAATTTCTTCAGGAAGAGATGTTGATATACCATTTGGGTAAATAGTACTGTCATTTAAACCCTCCGGCTCTAAAAAAATTTGGTGTTGGCTTTTATCTTTAAACTTTACAATTTTGTCTTCAATAGACGGACAATATCTTGGCCCGATACCTTTTATATTACCAGAATACATTGCACTTAAGTGTATGTTTTCATTAATTATTTTATGAACTTCATTGTTTGTATGAGTGATACCACAAGAAATTTGTTTGTTTTCTAACTTATTAGTCAAAGAAGAAAAAAAATATGGATCAACGTCTGCAGCTTGCATGTCGATATTTTCATAGTTAATTGTCGTTCCATCTAATCGTGGAGGTGTGCCTGTCTTTAACCTGCCAAGTTTAATATTAAATTTTTCTAATTGTTCGCTTAAACCAGTGGATGGTTTTTCATCGTATCTACCTGCTGGTATTTGTTTTTTGCCTATATGTATTAATCCGTTTAAAAAAGTTCCTGTTGTCAAAATTAATTCTTTGCAAAAAACTTGTTTGTTACTTTTACAAATAAATCCTATAATTTTATTTTTATTAAATAAAAATTTGACTACCGGATCAGCTACTACAATTAAATTTTCATAACTTAATAAGATTGTTTGCATATGTTTTTTATAAAGTGAACGATCTGATTGTGTTCTTGGCCCCCTGACTGCTGGGCCTCTACTTCTGTTCAATAATCGAAATTGTATGCCGGATAGATCTGTAACTTGACCCATGACTCCATCAAGTGCATCTATTTCTCTAACAAGATGTCCTTTACCTAGGCCACCAATAGCAGGGTTACATGACATTTCACCAATGGTCTCTATTTTATGTGTGAAAAGAGCAGTATTAACACCAGTTCTAGCGGATGCTGCTGCTGCTTCGCATCCTGCGTGTCCACCACCTATAACAACTACATCATAACTCACATCATTCATGCACTAAATGTATGCCTCTAATTTTAATTTACAAGAAGTTATTTTGATTATTTACCAATACAAAAATCGTTGAAAATCGAACCAAGAATTTCTTCAACATCAACTTTACCTACTATGCTACCTAAATGTCTTGTCGCTAATCGTAAATCCTCTGCAGCCATTTCAATATCTTTATTTTGATCTTTTTTAAGAAAATTGTCTATCTCTTTTAAGCAGGCATTTAGATTGTCTTTATGTCTTTGTCTGGTGACTAAAATATTATCTGAAGTAATAAATTTTTTACTTAAATTCTCTTTTATTTTTTTTACTAAAAGTTCAATATTTGAATTATTTTTTACAGATACTAACACTGTCTCTAAATCATTAAATTTGTGATTTTGTGTATCGTTAATATCAGATTTGTTTAAAACAATTATACTATTTTGATTTATTAAATTTCTAATTTTTTCATCAATTTTTTTGGAGCTATTATCGATCATAATAAGATTTAGATCAGCGTCTTTTGATTTATTTATAGCTAATGCGATACCCTGTTTTTCGACTTCATTTTTAGAATCTCTTATTCCAGCGGTATCTGCTAATATTACAGGGTATCCATCAATATTTAAATGTGTTTCTATCACGTCTCTCGTGGTTCCTTTTTGCTCTGAAATAATAGCAACGTCTCTTTTAGCCAACAAATTAAGTAGTGATGATTTTCCTGCATTAACTTCTCCGATTATGGAAACTCTAAATCCATCTCTAATTTTTTCTCCAATTTTTTGTGTTGCCAAGATACTTTTTATATCAGCATGAACTGATTTGACAGATTTCTGAACTTCTTGTAAAACGCTGCTAGGTAAATCTTCTTCTCCAAAATCAATTTTTGCCTCAATGTATGCTAAAGATTTAATTAGTTTTTCTCTTAAATCATTATAATATTTTGAGGCACTTCCTTGAGCTAATTTTACTGCTTGCTGTCTCTGTAGCTCGGTTTCAGAGTGAATCAAGTCTCCTATACTTTCAGCTGCTATAAGATCTATTTTATTATTATAAAAAGCAGTTTTAGTAAATTCCCCAGGTTCGGCTAACCTGCACTTATCCTGCAACGACAAAACATTTAAAAAACAACTTATAACGGCATTACTACCATGTATATGAAACTCGGCTAAATCTTCACCAGTAAAACTATTTGGTCTAGGAAACCACAACAATAAGCCTTCGTCAATTAGATCATTATTTAATGGATTATAAAATTTACAGAAATTAGCTTCCTTAATTTTTATTTTTTTTTTTTTTGTAATAATTTCTAGAATTTTTAAAATATTTTTACCTGATAGTCTTATTATTGCTATACCAGAAGGGCCTCTACCAGATGAAAGAGCGTATATGTTCATGGTTGTTATATTAATAACATAATACTGTAGTACGAAAGGTAAAAAGATTAACTAGTCTTATTCATAGAGTCAAAGAAATCAGCATTGTTCTTTGTGTTCTTAAGTTTTGAAATTAAGAACTCTATTCCATCCATAGTCCCCATTGGGCTAATAATTCTTCTTAATACATTCATTTTAGATAAATCGTCCTTCTCAAAAAGAAGTTCCTCTCTTCTAGTTCCTGATCTTGTTATATCTAAAGCAGGATAGATACGTTTATCGGCAACTTTTCTATCAAGAATTAATTCACAGTTTCCAGTACCTTTAAATTCTTCAAAGATTACCTCGTCCATTCTAGAACCGGTATCAACAAGCGCCGTAGAAATAATTGTAAGTGAACCACCCTCTTCAATATTTCTGGCTGCACCAAAAAACCGCTTGGGTCTCTGTAATGCATTTGCGTCAACACCCCCTGTCAGTACTTTTCCTGAACTTGGAATGACTGCGTTATATGCTCTTCCTAATCTTGTTATTGAATCTAACAAAATCACAACATCTTTTTTATGCTCAACTAATCTTTTTGCTTTTTCGATAACCATCTCAGCTACAGCAACATGCCTTGAAGCAGGTTCATCAAATGTAGAACTAACTACCTCACCCTTAACAGATCTTTGCATATCTGTAACTTCTTCTGGTCTCTCATCAATTAATAAAACCATTAGATAACACTCTGGATGATTTGTTGTAATAGATTGTGCAATATTTTGTAAAATTATAGTTTTTCCTGCTCTAGGTGGTGAAACAATTAGGGCTCTTTGCCCTTTACCAATTGGGCTAACTAGATCAATTAATCTTGCTGTATTATCAGGTTTTTTTTCTATTTTTTCAGATTCTACTTCTAAGGTTATTTTTTCGTTTGGATAAAGAGGAGTTAAATTATCAAATGCTATTTTGTTTCTTGCTTTTTCAGGATCTTGAAAATTAATTTTAGTTACCTGCAGTAAAGCGAAATATCTTTCCGCATCTTTCGGTGATCTTATTTCTCCTTCAACTGTATCACCTGTTCTCAACCCAAAACGTCTTATCTGACTTGGGCTTACATAAATATCATCTGGGCCAGGCAAATAATTTGACTCCATCGCTCTTAGAAATCCAAAACCATCTTGTAAGGTTTCCAATACCCCTGCACCTGTAATTTGTTCGTTTTTTTCTGCAAGTTTTTTTAATATAGCAAAAAGGATTTCTTGTTTTCTTAATGTGCTAGGATTTTCTATTCCAAGTTTTTCTGCTTGAGTAATAAGGTCTGCAGGATTTTGTTTTTTTAATTCTTGTAGGTTCATATGAGATTTTTTTGTTGATGAGGAAAGTATTTATAATATAAGTAATTTTCACTAAAATTCAAGCCCTATAATGGCTTGAAAATTACGATAAAAATTATTCCAATCAAAAGAATGGTAGGGACCTCGTTTATAATTCTATAAAATTTAGGGGAATATTTGCTGTTATTTATAGAAAAATTTTTAAGGCAATGAAAAAGGAAAAAATGGTAGACAGTGAGCAATATAACCATTGTTAATTTTAACTGAAGCCAAAGATGAAAAAAAGTTTCCACACTTATAGAATAAATTAACAGAACACCAAACAGCCAAGATAAAATCATTGCTGGATTCATTATGTATAAAAAAAGTCTTTTTTCCATTAGCTTGAAAGTTTCTTTTTGACCTTCGTTATTTTTTGTTTCAGCATGATATACAAATAATCTTGGTAGATAAAGAAGACCAGCCATCCATGAAATTACAGAAATTAAATGAAGAGATTTAAATAAAAGATAATAGTTCATTTTTAAACATTATAATATCTTGGGCATTTTTTAAACTTTTCAAGACATCTTATAGATGATGTAAATCGCTCTCCATTACTGGACTTGAGAATACTATTTTTTAAGGAATTAATAAAATCTTTGTTTGCCGTAACTGCAGGAACGCGTATGTATTCTTTAGATCCATTTTCTACTGCTAGTTTTTTGTACTCTATGTCCAGCTCAACTAATGTCTCGGAGTGTTCTGAAACAAAAGCAACTGGCACTATAATTAGAATTTTTTTCTTCTTAGCTTCATCTTTTATAACTTTTTCAGTTGATGGACCTATCCATTTGAGCGGACCAACACGACTTTGATAGCTTAATATGTAGTTTAAGTTTTTGATTGATAGTTTGTCTACCAGGTCATTAACAGTTTTCTCAACCTGCCATTGATAAGGATCTCCTTGTTTGATTTTTATTTCTGGTAAACCGTGTGCAGAAAAAATTAAAGTTATTTCAGAAAGTTTATTTAAGTCTATTTTTTCTTTTATCAAATTTGCGTATGATAAAATGAAGTCCTTTTCTGTAGGGTAACAACAAATTATTTTAGTTTCTGTTGTTAGGTTTTCTTTTTTACTGATATCTAGCCATTCTTGAATTGAAGATCCTGATGTTGCACTTGAATATTGCGGATAAAGAGGAAGAAGAATAATTTGCTCTGGTTTGAATTCCTTAACTCTCTTGATGGTTTCCTTCGCTCTTGGGTTCCAACACCTCATTACAATAAAACATTTATACTCATCGCTCTCTAAGCTCATGCTGTTTTCTATCGCTTGAGATTGTTTTTTTGTTTCTTCTAGAATTGGTGATTTTCCTCCCATTTCTGAATATATGGCTTTTGCTATTGGTGTTCTTCTTTTTGAAATTAATTTAGCAAGCGGGTAGCGTAAGAAAGTAGGTAGGCCGATAATAGCTGGATCATTAAATAAATTAAATAGAAAAGGTTCGACAGCATCAAGATTATCGGGACCGCCAAGATTAAATAAAATAATAGCTTTTTTCATTTAAAATTATTAACTCTTTCTATAACTCTTTGTAAAGTATTAGGGTTTGTTTCAGGTAAAAGTCCATGTCCTAGGTTAAAAATATATGGATGTCCTTTAAAAATGTTTAAATATTTATCAACTTCACCCAAAACTTCGTCTTCTGATTTAAACAATATTTTTGGATCCATTCCGCCTTGTAAACAAAAATTATTTAAATTTTTTTTTGCCCACGTTGGATCAATTTCGTAGTCAAGACTTAAACAGTCTGGTTTAACTATTTTAGCAAAATTTAAATACTTTTCTTTTATACCCCTTGGAAAACATATAACAGGCATCTTGTTCGAATTGCAAAATTCAACTATTTTTTTATTAGGCTCATAACAATACTCGTTCAGCTTATGATCTGGAATTAATCCAGCCCATGAATCAAATATTTGAATTGTATCGGCTCCTGCGTTCCATTGATTTTGTATATGTGCGCATAAATAAACATGTATCTCTTTTAGAATAATTTTAATTTGTTTTTCATTATCTTCTAGTTTTTTAAAGTTAATTTGATTTTTATCTTTTTTTAAACCAAGCATATAAACAATTAATGTCCAGGGAGCACCTATAAATGATATTAATGATTTTTTAGGATCTAGATTTTTATTTGTTTTTTTTATAGCATCATAAACAGGTTCTAGTTTTTCTTTAAACTTATCTAAATTATTATTTAAAAAATTATTTAAATTAATCTTTGTTAAAACAGGTCCTTTATCTTTTTTAAAATTAACATCTTGCCCTAGGGCGAAAGGAACCATTAAAATGTCAGAAAAAATTATAGCTGCGTCTAAATTAAATCTTTTTAAAGGTTGAAGAGTTATTTCAGAACTCAATTCACTATTCAAACACAGTTTAATGAAATTTTTATTTTGTGCTCTAATTTTTCTGAATTCAGGAAGATACCTACCGGCTTGTCTCATAAACCAAACTGGAATACTAGATGAATCTTTATTTATTATACAGTTTGTTAATTTACTCATTAATATAATAATATATTTAAAAGTATATTATTTGTAGTAGGCCATGTTAATTTATGTAATAAATAATTATACATTCTTCTTAACAATTTCTTACACAGGTTAAAACAAAAAATCTCATAATTAGTTTAGAAAAAGTTATAATTATCCAAAAAATGAAATATTTATACCAAACTGTAAACAATGAATAAAATGTTAAGAATATGTTAATTACTGTTGAACAATTTTTAGATTTTAAGAACTGCATGTATAAAAATAAGTTATAATAGTTTTATTAACAAAATTACATATGAGGCATAAATACCAAATTAAGCTAATTTCGGACTCAACAGGCGAAACGCTGGACAGAATCTTCTTGGCGCTTAAGTCTCAATTTTCTAATTTTGATTGCGAAAAAAAAGAATACGTATTTGTTAGAACAGAACAACAAATCATTAAAATTATTAAAGAAGGAGAAAATGAAAAAAATGTTATTATTTTATACACTATTGTGGAAACAAAATTAGCTAAATTTATTTCACAAATAACAGAAAAAAAAAATATTCCCTGCTTTGGAATTCTTGGTAATTTAATATTAAACTTTTCTAAACTACTCAACCAAAAAGCAAACCACACGCCTAGTGCACAACATGTGTTAGATGGAGATTATTATAAAAGAATAGAAGCTATACAATTTTCCATGGCCCATGATGATGGAATGAGAACAGAGGATATAGAAATCGCTGATATTATTTTATTAGGTGTTAGCAGAACTAGCAAAACACCAACATCAATCTATTTAGCAAACAGAGGGTTTAAAACACTAAATATTCCCCTAGTAACTGGAAACGAAATACCAGATATTTTAAAAGATAAACAAAAAAATTTTTGTATAATTGGTCTAACAGTTGAACCAGATAGACTATCAGATATTAGATCCAACAGATTAGAAATTATGAAAGAAGTTAGTATACCAAACTATTCTAATTTAGATTTTATTAAAAAAGAAATTGAAAATTCAAAAAAGTTATTTATAAAATATAATTGGCCGATTATTGATGTAACTAGAAAGTCAGTGGAAGAAACAGCCGCAACAGTTATAAGAATTTATGATATAAAAAATAAACAAAAATAATGAAAATAATCTTAGCTTCTAAAAGTGGTGTCAGAAAAAAAATTCTTGAAAAGAACAATTTTATTTGCAATGTAGTCCCGTCAAATGTGGATGAAGATCAGGTTAAAGATTCTCTATTGGTTGAAGGGGCTAACCCAACGCTAGTTTCAAAAAATCTTGCTGAATTAAAATCTGTAAAGATTAGTAATAAATATCCAGATGAACTAGTCTTAGGAGCAGACAGTGTAATAAGCTTGAAGAATGAATTAATAAATAAACCAAAAACAAGGAAAGAAGCTTTAGAAAGCCTAATCAAGCTTAATGGTTCTGTTCATTTTTTAATTACATCAGTCTGTATTTCAAAAAATGGAGCAATGATATGGAACTTCACAGATCAGTCAGAATTAAAAATGAAAAAACTTTTAAAAAAAGATCTAATTAATTATTTAGACAAAATTAAAACAAAAACTTTGTTATCATACGGCGTTTATCAAATAGAAGCAGGTGGTATGGAACTTTTTGAGAGCGTTAAAGGAGACAGAGATTCGATCATGGGCTTGCCCATTAAACAAGTTATCGATTATATTAAAAAAATATCATGAAAAAAAAAATATACGGTATTATTGGCAATCCGTTGTCACACTCTATTTCTCCGATAATACATAATTTTTGGTTTAAAAAACACAATATCAACGCAAATTATTCTTTAATTAAAATAAAAATAGACCAAATAGAAAATATAATTAACAAAATTAAAAAAAGAGAATTACAAGGGATTAACGTCACTATACCATTTAAACAAGCTGTAATACCATATTTAGACAAGGTCATAAATGATGCTAGTGAAACTCAATCTGTAAATACAATTTATTTAAACGAAAAAAATGAAACAATTGGAGAAAATACCGATGTATACGGGTTTGATGAAGCATTTATAAAAAGATTAGGAGAAAACTTAACAGAGAAAAAAGTTCTCATTTTAGGGGCCGGGGGAGTCGCACCGTCAATAATTTTTTCGCTAGCTAAAAAAAGTATAAAAAAAATATTTATTAGTAACAGAACATTAAAAAAAGCGGAAAATATGAAATCAAAATTTCCATTTATTGAAATTATATTATGGGAAGATTTTATAAAAGTTGCCGAGAATATGGATATTGTTATAAATACAACTAGTTTAGGCATGAAAAATGGTAATAATTTTGAAAAAACTTTAGAAAATTTTAAGTCAAATTTAATATATTATGACGTGATTTATAATCCTACCGAAACTCCCATGATAAAGCATTTGAGTAAAAAAGGAATTAAAACATTTAATGGATTAGATATGTTAATTTTACAAGGACAAAAATCTTTCTTTTTGTGGAACAATATAAATCCAGAATTTAGCATAGAATTAAAAAAACAAATAATGTCAGAGATCAAATGAGTACTATTGGAATTACAGGCTCGCTTGCATCAGGTAAAAGCAGCGTTGCTCATATAATTGCTGGAAAGGAAAACCCATTATTTAGCGCCGATAAAGCTGTGTTGAATTTATATAAAAATAAAAAATTTATTAAAATTTTAATTAAAAAATTTAACCTAAATAGTAAAAAAAAAATTAAAGAACAAATAAAGCTTCTAATAAAAAAAAATAGAAAAAATCTTTATAAATTAGAGTCATTAATACATCCGATAGTTAGAAAAAATATGAAATCTTTTCTAAAGAAAAAAAATAAAATTTTAGTACTAGAGATACCTTTGTTAATAGAGAGTAGGTTGCATTCTTTTTTTGATAAAGTAGTTTTTGTTCACGCTAATAAAGAAATCAGAAAAAAAAGATATATAAAAAAAGGTGGAAATATAAAGACGTTTAATATGCTAAATCAAAGACAATTGTCACCAGCTTATAAAAAAAAAGTCTCTGACTATACAATAAATAATAATTATTCTTTAGTAATCTTGAAGAAAAATGTTAAAATTTTCTTAAGTCAATATGAATGAAATATTTTTA
>MDSY01147631.1_pt1 | contig 11434 bp, 8 predicted proteins | sample 811131 | NCBI WGS metagenome assembly MDSY01 (sample SAMN05326643, study PRJNA326480) | marine metagenome | isolation source: seawater | place: Atlantic Ocean: South West | collected 2010
AATTGAGAATAAAGGTGGTATTTGTGCTGTAAATTCATTTAAAGATAAAATAGTTTCTTTGCCAATTGCTGGAATTATGTCAGACAAATCTGCTGAAGAAATAGGGAAATCATATGCGGAATTAGATCTTATAGCAAAACAAATGGGCAGTAAATTAATAGCCCCATTCATGAGTTTATCATTTATGGCGTTATTAGTTATTCCTTCTTTAAAACTATCAGATAAAGGCTTATTTGATTGTACTTCTTTTCAATTTATTCCTTTGGAAATTAACTAAAAAGAAACCTTACTTTTGTCAAGATCAAAATAACAAAGAACATGAATTTACAACAAGAATTAGAGTTAAGAAGTGGAAACAAATGCGAATTATGTACAGTATCTAATAATTTATCTATTTATGAGGTCAAACCAACATCCACTGGTGGTGGTGGTGTAGATGGAAGTTTACTTGTTTGTGAGACTTGTTTTGATCAAATTAATAATACTGACGATATTGATGCTAATCACTGGCGTTGCTTGAATGATTCCATGTGGAGTGAATTTAGAGCAGTAAAAGTTGTTGTATGGAGACTATTATCTCGTTTGAGAAATGAAGGTTGGCCTAAAGATTTATTAGACATGATGTATTTAGAAGATGACGATTTACGTTTTGCAAAAGAATCTGGAGATCATTTAGATGAAAGCGAAAAAATAATACATAGAGATGCAAATGGTGCAATTTTACAAGCAGGAGACAATGTTGTTTTAATAAAAGATTTAAAAGTAAAAGGTTCGAGTTTAGTTGCTAAACAAGGAACAGCGGTTCGAAGAATTTCTTTAGACCATGAAAATGCAAAATATATAGAAGGAAAAGTTGGTCCAACTCAGATTGTAATAATTACTGATTATGTCAAAAAAATGCCTGAAAAAGACTAGTTAACTAAAATTATGAAAGAAAAATTAATTCTATTAGCTACTATTATTTTATTTACATGTTGTGCTCCAAAAAAATTCAATAAAAAATGGTTAAAAGAAAAATCCCCTAAAACTTTTAAAGCAAGATTTGAAACAACTCAAGGTATTTTTGATATTGAAGCAAAAAGAGCATGGTCTCCAAAAGGAGTGGATAGATTGTATCAATTAATTAAGTATAATTATTATAACGATATCGCTATATTTAGGGTTGTACCGAAATTTGTTGCCCAATTTGGAATTCACAACGACTCTTTAATAAATAATAGTTGGAGAGATAAAGGAATTGATGATGAACCTGTTATTTTAAAAAATGACTTTATGACTATCTCGTTTGCTAGAAGTACTGTAAAAACAAGATCAAATCAAATTTTCATCAATTTGAAATCAAACAATCAATTAGATATTGCTGATTACTCTGGTGTTGTCGGTTTCCCTGCTGTTGCAAAAGTAATTGCTGGTAGTGAAAACGTTTTGAATTTTTATGATAAATATGGAGATAAATTAGGAATCCAACAGGGACCTATTAATAAGTTTGGTAATAAATTTCTGAGAGAAAAATATCCAAAAGTAGATTATATTTTAAAAGCATATTTCATAAAATAAAAAAAGTCGCTTTAAGCGACTTTTTATTTTATGTTTTTTTATTTAAATAATTCTGTATAATTTTTGTAAAAATGGGGAATTGTTTCTATCCCTTTTAAATAATTCCAAATACCAAAATGTTCATTTGGTGAATGAATAGCATCTGAGTCTAAACCAAATCCCATTAAGATTGTTTTACTATTTAATTCTTTTTCAAATAGTGCAACGATAGGGATACTTCCTCCACTCCTTTGTGGAATAGGTATTTTTCCAAAAGTAGTTTCATAGGCTTTGCTAGCAGCTTTATAACCTATATTATCGATAGGTGTAACATATCCTTGTCCGCCATGATGTGGTGTAACTTTAACCGATACTGATTTTGGAGCTATATTCTCAAAATGATTTTTGAATAATTGTGTGATTTCTCGCCATTCCTGATTAGGAACTAGACGCATTGATATTTTTGCCGATGCTTTACTTGCAATTACTGTTTTTGCACCTTCACCCATATAGCCACCCCAAATACCATTTACATCTAATGTTGGTCGAATTGAATTACGTTCATTAGTAGAATACCCTTTTTCCCCATATAATTCCTCAATTTGTAGAGCTTTTTTATAATTTTCTATGGAGAACGGAGCTTTTGCCATTTCAGCTCTTTCATCTGAAGATAATTCCTCAACATTGTCATAAAAACCAGGAATTGTAATGTGGTTATTTTCGTCGTGTAATGAAGCTATCATTTTAGTTAAAATATTGATTGGATTCGCTACAGCTCCTCCATATAGACCGGAGTGTAAGTCTCGGTTAGGACCTGTAACTTCAACTTCTACGTAACTTAAACCGCGTAAGCCTGTAGTTATTGACGGGATGTCGTTTGCAATCATCCCTGTATCTGAAATCAATATAATATCATTAGCCAATTTCTCTTTATTTCTAGGGACAAACCATGACAAGCTCTCTGATCCAACTTCTTCTTCACCTTCAATCATGAACTTAACATTACAAGGTAATTCTCCTGATGAAATCATAAATTCAATAGCCTTTACATGCATATACATTTGTCCTTTATCATCACATGCACCTCTAGCAAAAATAGCCCCTTCTGGATGAGTATCTGTTTTTTTTATTACAGGCTCAAATGGAGGAGAATCCCATAAATTGATTGGATCTGCAGGTTGAACATCATAATGTCCATAAACCAAAACAGTAGGTAAATTTTTATCAATAATTTTTTCGGCATAAATAATTGGATAACCGGGTGTTTCACATAATTCTACTTTATCACAACCTGCTTTTTCTAAACTCCTTTTCACAAAATCAGCAGTATTTAGTACATCTTGATTATGTGCAGAATCTGCACTAACAGAGGGTATTTTAAGTAATTCAATCAGCTCGTTTATAAAACGATTTTTATGAGTTTTTATGTAAGATGTAACGTTTTTCATTTATTATAATTTATATGTACCAAAAATAGAAAATTAATAATGAACTTCTTTGCAGTTTATAAGTATTGTTTATATTTGCATCCCGATATTATCGGTGATAATTTGCAGGCGTGGTGGAATTGGTAGACACGCTAGACTTAGGATCTAGTGCCGCAAGGTGTGAGAGTTCGAGTCTCTCCGCCTGTACAGATAAAACCTCAACTATTTCTTTATAAATAGATTGAGGTTTTTTTTTATCTTTAAGTTTTTTATAATATGGGGTTTACTAGGTTTTCGGTTTACTAATATTATGCTATTAGATTTTAAAAGCATAATACTTATACTTTTCTTATATTTTCTCATAAATTATTTTAAATCATAATAAAAAAATAAACTAAAAATCATGAATAAAGCAATATTTAAGTTAGCTATTTTTATTATAATAGTACTATTATCCGCCTGTGAAAAAGACATAAGATCAAATAAAGTTGATAAAATAAACTTTGTAGATTATGTAAATCCATTAATGGGTACTGATTCTGATTATAGTTTATCTAATGGGAATACTTATCCTGCTATTGCTACACCATGGGGAATGAATTTTTGGACTCCTATGACATCAAAAATGGGAGACGGCTGGACTTATAAGTATGACGAAAATAAGATTAGAGGCATCAAACAAACACATCAACCAAGTCCATGGATTAACGATTATGCTGCATTTTCTTTAATGGCGACAACAGGGGAGTTAAAGTTTCAAGAAGATGAGCGTGAATCTTGGTTTTCTCATAAAGCTGAAACTGTAAAACCTTATCATTACTCTGTTTATTTAGCTGATTATGATGTAACAGCTGAAGTAACACCAACTGAAAGAGCATCTCAATTTAAATTTACATTTCCTGATTCTGAAGATTCATTTATCATGCTAGATGCATTTTACAAAGGTTCTATGGTTAAAATTATTCCTAAAGAAAGAAAAATAATTGGGTATTGTAGAAACAATAGCGGAGGTGTTCCTGAAAATTTTCATAATTATTTTGTCGCTGAATTTGATAAAGATTTTGATGTGAACCATACTTGGGGTGATGGGTGGAAATTAATTAAAAACTCAACAAATAGTGAAGGGGATCACGTTGGAGCAATAATAGGATTTAAAACTAAAAAAGGAGAAGAGGTACATGTGAAAGTAGCTTCCTCTTTTATAAGCCTAGAACAAGCTCAATTAAATTTATCAAGAGAAATTGGAACAGATACTTTTGAACAAACAAAAGAAAAAGCGAAACAAGCTTGGGAAAAAGAGTTGAGAAAAATAGAAATTGAAGATCCAAATTTAGATAATATTAAAACATTTTATTCAAGTTTATACAGAGTTTTATTATTCCCAAGAAAATTTTATGAGTTTGACAAGAACAATGAAGTTGTTCACTACAGTCCCTACAACGGTAAAGTACTGCCAGGATATATGTTTACAGATAATGGCTTTTGGGACACGTTTAGAGCGGTTTTTCCATTTTTCAATATGATGTATCCAGAATTAAATGGACAGATCATGCAAGGTTTGGAAAATACCTATAAAGAGTCAGGTTGGTTGCCAGAGTGGGCAAGTCCTGGTCATAGAGACTGTATGATTGGTTCTAATTCCGCACCAATTATCTCTGATGCATTCTTAAAAGGCATTAAAAATATGGATACAGAATTACTTTTAGAAGCTATGCTTAAAAACGCTACACAAGCTGAAGGACGTCCTGTTAATTCTGTCGGAAGAGCTGGATTAGAATATTATAATGAGTTAGGATATGTGCCATATAATGTTGGAATTAACGAAAATGCTGCTAGGACATTAGAATACGCTTATGCAGATTTTACAATTGCTAAAATGGCAGAAAATCTTGGCAAAACAGAAATAGCAGAGAAGTATTATATGAAATCTATGAATTATAAGAAGTTGTTTGACCCATCAACGAATTTAATGAGAGGTAAAAATAAAGAAGGAGATTTTCAATCGCCTTTTAATCCATTAAAATGGGGAGATGCATTTACAGAAGGAAACAGTTTACATTACACTTGGTCTGTTTTTCACGATGTTCAAGGTTTAATTGATCTTATGGGAGGTAAAGAAAAATTTATTTCAAAGTTAGATGAGGTATTCTCAATGCCTCCAGATTTTGATGCTTCTTACTATGGATTTACGATTCACGAAATTAGAGAAATGCAAATAGCAAATATGGGAAATTATGCTCACGGTAATCAACCAGTTCAGCATATGATATACCTATATAATTTTGCAAATGCACCATACAAGGCCCAAGCCAGAGTAAGAGAGGTTTTAACAAAATTATATTCTGCAACTCCTGATGGATATTGTGGAGACGAAGATAACGGGCAAACTTCAGCTTGGTATGTATTTAGTTCATTAGGTTTTTATCCTGTGACTCCAGGTGTAGATGAATATGTAATTGGAAGTCCATTATTTAAAAAAGCAACAATACATCTAGAGAATGGAAATACATTTAAAATTAATTCAGATGAGAACTCTGAATCGAATTTTTATATTCAATCGGCAAATTTAAATGGTAAGTCGTATAATAATAGTTTCTTGAAATTTAATGATATTCAAAAGGGTGGTGAATTAAATTTTAATTTAGGAAATACCCCTAATAAAAATTGGGGTAGCAAAGGAGAAAGTGTACCATATTCATACAGTAATGAATAAAGTATCATGTTTAAAATAAATAAATATTTATTTATACTTAGTATATAGGGTAAACCTAGTTTAAAGTTAACTAATAATAAGAAATTAATAACATGAATTATTATTTTTGAATTAGTCAATTAAGGAGAATCAGTTTACTGATTCTCCTTTTTTATGAATTTTAAATATAAAAAATCTAATTATCAATACATCGTATTTTTAATTAGATCATATAATAATTTACTATTATATTCTTAATTGTAGCATGTGTTTTAAAATTAAGAAAATAATATTTTGTTGGTTTCCTAACTTATGTAAGTTCGCTATCATTTCCTTAAAATATTTAATTTGTATTTGGATATAGTAGTTTGTTTTAAAATAATAATATAATAAAAATGAAAGTTGATAATACTAATTTCAAACATCTAGTATACAAGAAGCCAGGAAAGTTTGAAGAGACTCGTTTTGAAAAAATCCATAATGTTATTTTCAATTCATCTCACAAGGCATCAATTTTGGTCGCTCAAGAAATAGCTTGCTTAATTAGAGAGAAAACTAAATTAAAAAAGCTTTGTGTATTAGGCTTAGCTACAGGATCTTCACCTATTAAAGTATATGAAGAATTAGTGAGGATGCATAGAGAAGAAGGTTTGAGTTTTGTTAATGTAATAACTTTTAATTTGGATGAGTATTATCCTATGGTTAAAAGTAATCTTCAAAGCTATTTTTATTTTATGCATGAACATCTTTTTAACCATATAGATATATTACCCGAAAACATTAATATTCCTGATGGAAGGATAAGTTTAGAGGATTTACATCAGTATTGTATTGATTATGAAAATAAAATTAAAACTTTTGGAGGGTTAGATTTTCAGCTTTTGGGTATAGGAAGAACTGGGCATATCGGTTTTAATGAGCCTGGATCTCACTCTAATTCTGGAACAAGAAGTATCACTTTGGATCATATTACTCGAATTGACGCTGCACCTTCTTTTTTAGGAATTGACAATGTTCCTAGAAAAGCAATTACAATGGGTATTGGTTCATTGAAGTCTGCAAAAAGAATAATTCTTTTAGGTTGGGGTATTAGTAAATCTGATATTATTAAAAAAACAATAGAAAGTGATATTACCTCCCAAGTACCTGCGACATATTTACAAGAACATAATAACACAACTTTTGTTTTAGATAAAGATGCTTCCTCTGAGCTAACTAGAGTAAAAACACCCTGGTTAGTATCTAATTGTATCTGGACAGAGAAATTAAAGCTTAAAGCTGTTGTATGGTTAAGTGAATTGATGAATAAGCCTTTTCTTAAATTAACAGATAAAGATTACAACAATAATGGCATGTCAAGTCTTTTATCAGAGGGGAGTTCATCATATGCATTAAATATTAAAATATTTAATAAACTACAGCATACTATTACTGGATGGCCAGGGGGAAAGCCAAATTCAGACGATACAAATCGACCAGAAAGATCAAAACCAGCAAAAAAGCGTGTTATAATTTTTAGTCCACATCCAGACGATGATGTAATTTCTATGGGAGGTACTTTCGATAGACTTGTAGAGCAAGGACATGATGTACATATTGCATATCAAACCTCAGGGAATATAGCTGTATCCGATGAAGAGGCTATGAAATTTGCCGAGATATTTAAATTTTTTAACGATAATTCAAGAGAATCTGACGAAGTTATTAATTTTCTCAAAAATAAGTCGGACAATAATATAGACTCATTAGAAGTTAGAAAATTAAAAGGATTGATTAGAAGGAGTGAATCACTATCAGCTACAAGATATTTAGGTGTTAATGACACTAATGTACATTTTCTAAATTTACCTTTCTACGAAACGGGAACTGTTAAGAAAAAAAATCTTTCAATAGATGATGTTAATATTATGTGTAATTTAATTGAAGACATAAAACCACATCAAATTTATGCAGCAGGTGACTTGGCGGACCCTCATGGTACTCATAAGGTTTGTTTAGACAGTCTGTTTGAGGCTTTAGAAAGGTTAAAGCATAATAAATACATGGATGACTGCTGGGTATGGTTATACCGTGGTGCATGGCACGAATGGGAATCAAATCAAATAGATATGGCGGTTCCAATGAGTCCAGATCAAGTTCTCAAAAAAAGACACGCTATATTTTATCATCAAACACAAAAAGATGGTGTAATGTTTCAAGGAGACGACTCAAGAGAGTTTTGGGTCCGAGTTGAAGATAGAAATTGGTTAACTGCAAAAAAATATAATGATTTAGGTTTGGCAGATTATGCTGCTATTGAGGCTTTTAAACGCTATCATTTTTAATTAGGAAAATATATATATTGAGTTAACTATCTTTATAAAAATAGATTATTATTCAGCAAATTTAGAATTATAAAAATTTTAAAACATAAATAAAATGATAAAAAATAAAGCCAAATTGTATTGGAAAGAAAATATAAGATATGTTCTTATATTAATGTTTATATGGTTTATAGTATCCTTTGGTGCAGGAATTATATTTAAGGATGCACTCAATGAATTCAAAATGGGAGGTTTTAAACTAGGCTTTTGGTTTGCACAACAAGGCTCCATGTATGTATTTGTTATTTTAATATTTGTCTATGTTCACCTAATGAATAAACTCGATAAAAAATATGGTTATGATGAATAGTTTTTTAGTTGCAGGGATTGGTGTCCAAAATTGGACATACATTCTAGTTGGAATTACTTTTACTCTATATATAGGAATTGCTATTTGGTCTAGAGCTGGTTCAACAAAAGAATTTTATGTAGCTGGTGGAGGTGTTTCGCCATTAGCTAATGGTATGGCAACTGCTGCAGACTGGATGTCTGCTGCATCATTTATATCAATGGCAGGGATTATTTCATTTTCAGGTTATGATGGTGCTGTATATTTGATGGGGTGGACAGGAGGATATGTTCTGCTTGCCTTGTTACTAGCTCCTTATTTGCGGAAATTCGGAAAATTTACCGTCCCTGATTTTATAGGAGACAGATATTACTCTAATGCAGCACGTCTTGTTGGAGTCATTTGTGCACTTATTGTTTCATTTACCTATGTAGCTGGACAAATGCGAGGTGTTGGTTTGGTATTTTCACGTTTTTTAGAAGTAGATATTAATACTGGTGTCATTATAGGTATGATTATTGTTTTATTTTATGCTGTTTTAGGTGGTATGAAAGGGATAACATATACACAAGTAGCACAATATTGTGTGCTAATTTTTGCTTTTATGGTACCCGCAATTTTTATCTCTATTCAAATGACGGGGAATCCTATTCCTCAATTAGGTTTTGGATCACAATTAGTAGACGGTTCGGGCACATATTTACTTGATAAGTTAGATGGTTTAAGTACTGATTTAGGCTTTGCTGAATATACAGAAGGATCTAAATCATTGATAGATATATTTGCTATTACTTTAGCATTAATGGTTGGAACTGCTGGATTACCTCATGTTATTGTCAGATTCTTTACTGTAAAGCGTGTTAAGGATGCGCGTAAATCAGCAGGAATAGCATTGTTGTTAATTGCAATTTTATATACCACTGCACCAGCTGTTGCTGTATTTGCAAGGACTAATATGATTGAAACTGTTTCTAATAAACCGTATTCTACTATGCCTGAGTGGTTTAAAAAATGGGAAACTACAGGACTTATTACTTTTACAGATAAAAATAACGATGGATTAATTCAATATGTAGCTAATAAAGATAAAAATGAACTAGTAGTAGATAATGATATTATGGTTTTAGCTAATCCAGAAATTGCTAAGTTACCAGATTGGGTAATTGCATTAGTAGCTGCAGGAGCATTAGCAGCGGCATTATCTACAGCCGCAGGTTTATTGTTAGTTATTTCTGCCTCTGTTTCACATGATTTAATTAAAAAAATGATTAACCCAAAAATTTCTGATAAAAACGAACTAGTTGCTGCACGTTTATCTGCAGTAGTAGCAGTATGTGTTGCTGGATATTTTGGCATAAATCCCCCTGGGTTTGTCGCCGCCACGGTCGCGTTGGCTTTTGGTTTAGCAGCGGCCTCTTTTTTCCCAGCTATTATTTTAGGAATTTTTTATAAGAAAATGAATAAAGAAGGAGCTATTTCAGGAATGGTGATAGGAATCTTATCTATGCTTTTTTATATGACTAAATTTAAGTTTGGTTGGTTTGGTGGAGGAACACAAGCAGATTGGTGGTTTGGTATTTCCCCTGAAGGATTCGGTACTGTGGCTATGGTTTTAAATTTTGTAGTTTCTATAGTAATTATGAAATTTACACCAGAGCCGCCAAAATCAGTTCAAGATCTTGTCGAAAATATTAGAATTCCAAGTAATGCAGGTGAAGCAACACATTAGCGTAAGATAGTATTTGTGAAGTAATTTAGTCTATGAAAAAAACGTACTACTTATTTGTTATATTATTTATTGCTTTTGGCTGCTTAAGCCAAAACGAATTAGTAGTAAATTTTTCGAATCAGGAAATTGAATATTGGGGAAGAACAGATACTACAAATATTGAATCTACAGAATTGTATTGGTCAGGTACTTCTATTAAGATAAACTTTGAAGGCGAATCAGTTCGTGCTTTATTAAAAGATGAATCTGGGAATAATTATTACAATATAATTATTGACAGTGACTCTATTTCCATAATAAAACCTGATACGATCAAGCGTTATTATCAATTGGCTTCAAATTTATCCAAAGGAAAACATTCCATTGAAATTTTTAAAAGAACTGAATGGGATAAGGGTAAGACTGATTTTTATGGTTTTTATATTAATGGAAGACACGATGTCAAATTATTACCCAAAAGAATTACTAAACAAAGAAAAATAGAGTTTTACGGAAACTCTATAACAGCAGGATACGCTGTAGAGGATACTTCAGGAAGAGATTTAGCAGATAGTATTTATACAAATAACTATTTAAGTTATGCAGCTATTACTGCCAGACATTATGATGCAAAATATCATTGTATTTGTAAAAGTGGTATTGGTGTAACTATTAGCTGGGATCAATTAAACATGCCAGAAATATATGATAGATTGGTTCCTACAGATCAAAGTAGTAAATGGGATTTTAGCTTATATCGTCCGGACATTGTTGTAATCAATTTATTACAGAATGACTCATGGTTGGTGAATTTACCCGAACATAAAGAGTTTAAAAAGCGATTTGGTGATAAAGCCCCAAATGAAGAGTATCTAATCAATGCTTATCAACAATTTACTGCAAATTTAAGAAAACAATATCCTAATGCTAATATTATTTGTACCCTTGGAAGTATGGATGCAGCTAAAGAAGGTTCTAAATGGATTGGTTTTATTGAAAAAGCGGTAGAAAACTTAAAAGATAAAAAGATCTATACACATTTTATGCCCTACATTGAAGCTTCGGCTCATCCATCGATTAAAGATCAAGAAAAAATAGCACAAAGTTTAATTCAGTTTATTGATAAAAATATTGATTGGTAATCAAAGCCTTATATTACATTAATATTAGTAAAAAAGAGTTCATCTTAAAAATAAATAAATGAGTAATTACCATATAAAACATTTAGAAGAATACTTTCAAGTTTATAGAAAATCAGTCAGAGATCCGGAGAGTTTTTGGGAAGAGATTGCAGAGGAGCATTTTTTATGGAGAAAAAAATGGGATACTGTATTGGAATGGGATTTTTCAAAACCTGAAATTAAATGGTTTAAGGGAGCTAAATTAAATATTACAGAAAACTGTATTGATAGACATTTA
>MDSY01003782.1_pt1 | contig 11432 bp, 5 predicted proteins | sample 811131 | NCBI WGS metagenome assembly MDSY01 (sample SAMN05326643, study PRJNA326480) | marine metagenome | isolation source: seawater | place: Atlantic Ocean: South West | collected 2010
AAATCTCATAGTATAGATAAGTGCTCTTCTTGTAGAAAAATCACTCTCATAATCATCACTTGTTGTTATAGAATTTAAAACAATAGGAATATCTCTTTTCTCTCCAATAGTATCAACTAGGTCTACTGATACAGTATATGCAGGTTGAAAGTATGGGAGAATTTGCTCTACTATCTGAAGCATATCATCATTCAACTTAGTGAATATACTAAGTTCAAAATCTAAGTTATATGGTACAGGAAGATATGTTTTTGCTAAGGTACTCTTATCTCCTTTAACTCCTTTTAAAAATGTTTGTGTAGTTGTTGATTTTCTTGCAGGATCATAACTAAGACCATTTAGTTCAAATGACATTCTTGGAAGACTAATTTGAACTGGTCTGTTTAGATCAGGTACTTGCTCCAATCTTGCTAGGAACTTTTGAGTAGGACCATAAGCAAGAGGAACCTTAGTCGTACTTACAACAGAACCATCACTATTTTCGTGGTTTATATTAATATTATTAAAGATAGAACCAAAGGATATAATGGTCCTCCTCATTATTTCGTGATAAAAATATTCAAACATTCTCGATTCCTGTTATATCAATAAACTATTTAGGGCATTCCAAATGGATTGGTCTCTGTGAAGTCTATTATATTATCAGCAGCACTTTGTATAGGACTATTTTCAGCAAATCCATCATCAGTATTAGTAGAAGAAACTAATTGATATTCATAGGTTGCACCTGATGTTTCTCCTGTAATAACTTCTCCAACTGTAAATGCACCTGTAGTGATTGAAACATTGAGTTCCATAGTAGATGCATCCCAAGATTTAACTCTACCAGTAGAACCACTTACAGAACCAGTTACTACTTCATTAAAGACATAGTTTCCAGAACCACCCATGTAAGGTGCAGTGACTGTAATAGTTGGAGGACTGGTATATCCAGATCCAGCATCAGTAATACCAATTTGGGTAACAATACCTACTGTATTACCACTACCTACATATGCAACTGCAGTTGCTGTTCTACCTGCTCCAGGAGGTGCTGAGAAGGTGATTGTAGGTGTTGTGGAGTATCCACTACCTCCAGATGTAATTGTGACTATTCCAATAGCACCATCAGATACAGTGGCAGTAGCAGCAAATCCTGCACCTCCACCACCAACTGTGTATACTTCAGGTTCTTGTCCTACAGTATATCCATAACCTGGATTAATAATATCTATCCTTTGAATCTTATAAGATTTCTCACCATCATAATCCACTAAATCATCCCTCATAGATGCTATACCTATAGCAGTTAATCCTGCTGAAGGAGCAGAGGAAATAGCAACTCTTGGAAGACTAGTATAATCATATCCTCTATTTGATATAGTAACCTTACTTAATGCACCATCAACAATACCAGCTGTAAGAACTGCAGTTGTTCCTGATGACACTAGAGTAAGTGTTTCAATGTAACCTGCTTCCTCTAGGTTATCATCAATATCACCCACTCCTGTATCTATGACCTCATCCTCATATCTGTAAAGCTCACATCTGAGTTCATATACATAATTTTTCTTTAACTGATAAAATGGTTTTTCATGTTCTACAAACTTAATCTCAAATAATCTATCTCCTAATGGAAAATATATTAAGTCTCCCTCTTTAGGTCTAGTTGCTAATTCTATGTTTGGTATATTCTTAATAAGTGGAGTAATATAGTTTTCAAATCTATCTCTTGATATAATAAGAGTTAAATCATCTAATGCCTGAACACCAAACTTAGATAGAAGAGAACCTTGACCTTCATATCCATCAAAGGTATCTACATATGCTTCTAATGGAATTGCTTCCTCGAACTTAGATTCAATGACCTCCTGTATTACAGTGGTCTTAGTCATATATCTTCTAGGAATATAATATACCTCCACTCCATACATCTTAATCTGTTCATTGATTAAGCTTTGGACTAGATTCTGTTCTGTAGAAGATCCTTGTAAGAAATAGGGATTAAGTGCCATATTCTTAACCTATCATATCCAATGGAGGAAGTTCATAAGTATTGGACATATTCTCTCTTATCTTTTCTAAATCCTTTTCTGCATCTTCATACATTTCTCTTCCATTTAATTCAATTCCTCCAGGCAATTTAACACCTTGAAATTTAAGCATATTTTGTCCCCATTGCTTCTTAAGTAATGCAGTAGCATAAGGTTTTAAAAAGGAATCATTCCATACTCTAGGATAATCTGATGGATCTAACATTCTAAAACAATCAATAACAAAAAAATCACCAGCAGTAACACTATCCCAATCAATATCCAAATACATTCTATCCTGTCTCTTATTAAATCTAATTTGTTTCTGGGTAGTTAATAAGAAATTAATATCTTCAAGATATGTCTTAGTCATAGCATAAGAAAGAAGTTCAGTAGTACCCCAATAATAGATATCATTCAAGAACAACTGGTACTTCACACTAAACATATTATTAGTAATAGTATTACTTCCATCAAAATGAAATATTTTAGTTACTCCTATAATTTCAGGAGGAATTTGTAAATAATTACTATTTTCTTCAAAATCAAATTGTAGGGATTCTCCATTAATTGTTGTTGTAGCAGAAATAGTTGTAATTCCTACACCACCTTTTTTTGCTCTTCCTCTATCGATATCATCTTGTGTAATTTGATATTTTAAATAAGTCTGATATACCCCATCAAAATGTCTTTCTTGAAAAAACTGCACTGCATCATCTATAATATCTTCTACTTGCTCATCAGCAACGTTTATTTCTAAAACAGGCGCGCCAAGTTTCCTCTTACAGTAGTCTATAAGTTCTCCTCGAGTGCTTGGTTGAGCCATTTATCTACTTTACTAGTATAATGTTATTTATGAAGGAGCAGAAGAGATGCCACCAATAACCATTACATCTCCAGATACTATCCTATAAACTGAGGAACCAGAACCAATTAAAACATCATATACATATCTACCTTCTGTTAAAGTTCTAGTAGCAGTAGAACCTAATGATAATCTAAATTCTCCACCTTTAGCACTAGTAAAACCAACTTCAAAGGTTTTTATTGCATGTTGAGATGATCCTATTGCTACACTCTTGGCAAGTTGAGCAGAGCCAGTATATCCAGTAAAATCAAAAGCAGTCCCAGATGTGCCAACTACAGTATAGTCAGCATCTAAATCTGCTCCTGTATTAATAGTAAGATTGACACCATAGGCAACACCTGCACTAGGATCAAATGTAAGAGTGTTTTTAGCCATTAGATAGTGCTCTTAGTAAAGTTTTGATTTCATTAATGTCATCCTTTAAAGATTTTAAATCATTCTCCATATTATCTATCCTTTCAGATCCTTGCTTTTTTCTAGCACGAATAGCAAGATAGTTATTATATTCACTAGAGTTTGTATTCAAAATAGCATTAGTTTCTTCATCTCTAAAGAGATTACTATGTCCTTCTACTTTCATATTAAGCAATTGCAATTACTCTAAGATTTTTCACTCTAGGTGGTTGAGCTTGATTTGTACCAGTTCCTATCAATTTAATACTAAAGTATTTGAAAGTTGGTAAATTATCAATTGTATATTCATAATCATTCCACACTACCTCACTTGGAAGATAAGCTATAACATCTGTTTTAGCAGTTAACTTATCAGGAAGACCATTATTCTTAGCAGGATCAATAATTTGTCCTGTAGGTAGCATATTAGAATATCCAGGGAAAGGTTGATAAACTAATTCATCATTAGGTCCTTCAGAAATTGCATAGAATGCTCTAAGATCACTGGTTACATTAATATGACCTTCTAAATGAATCTTAATTCCAGTTGCTCCAGACTTCAAAGTAATAGGTTTGGATGCATATACAAAAGAATTAGGATCATTCTTTAGAGTATTAACTCTATTATCTGTTATCCAATCATCTATTGGATTGTTAATCCTATTTGATGTAAGAATCATTCCAATTCTATCCAAATCAATCATAGGAGAAACTCCACCATCTTGTCCATACAATGATAAATTCAAAGTAAATGATTTATTATCGGGAAGATTTGGTAATGATGTGGTTTCATTAATTCTAGAAGCTACCATTCTAGGAGTAGACATATAATTATCACTCTCAAGAGAAATATCTTCAAAACCTTGATCTTGGAAAGGAGTTTCTGATCCATCTATACTAGAGGCACTAACAGTTCTAATTTGTGCTGTTAGATTAGTTCCTTGTGGAGTTATATTTTGAACTATAGGAGTTACAATTTCAAATGGTATATTTTCAGTAGAAAGAATCTGAGATCCTCCAGTAGATTTAGTTTGATTAAAGTGCAATTTAGGTAAGCTTGTTCCTACAGATCTATCTACTCCATTAGTAGACATATCTACTTTAACAGTAAAATGATCTAATCCTCTAGGATCAGTTACTGTAGAATTTGCTATATTATGAGTAGTATTAATTCTTCTCAATGAAACTCCATTCAATTCATACTTATGAACATAATCAAGAGTATTGTGAGTTAGGGTTGGAGTAGAATCAACTCCTCTACTTACACCAGTTAATGTATTAGAATTCACACCAGTATAAGAAAGAATTTCTGTTCCAACTTTAATATAACCTAAATTAGTAGAACCCACACCTACATTTTCAAATTCAGCAAAGTTTGTTCCATCGTCTACAATAATAGAACCTGTTGATGCTGAATCATAATCTGCTGCTAATTGAGTAGCAGGAACATCAGATTCTACATTTTCAAATGTTACATTATTCTGCGAAGAATACATTCCATGATTTTTCTGATTTATCTTAATGTGAAGACCATCTGTAGTCTCTATAGGATCTCCAGATAACCAAACATTCCCTCCAACAGCATGATTAAGAGTAACTATACCTGCACTAGTAACATAATTAATTGTTTTACCTACACCAGTAGCAAACTCTCCTTGAACATTATCAAGAACGAATTCATTAGTTCCTGTAAGAGAAGCTATTGAGAATTTAAGATCTCTTCCTAAAGAATTAACACCTATTTGAGTTAGTCCTACTACATCACCTACCACATAACCACTACCACCACTTAATATAGTGGCAGCAGATGCTACTCCATTACTAATAGTGATATTAGCAGTTGCATTTCTACCAAAACCAGTAATAGTAGTTAATGAAACATTTTGATAAGTCCAAGCACCAGAAGAAGGAGTAAATCCAATTCCTGCATTGGTGATAGTTAGATTGCCAGTAGCAGTTCCAGCAGATCCAACATAATTACCAGTAGCATTACTACCCAACTGTTGAATAGTATTTCCTAAAGTTATTCCTGTATCAGATATTGTAGTATTAAATCCTATTCTTATTTTATTAGAATTGATACTAAATGAATCTTTAAGTAAAGGTGGTATATCATCAGAATAAGTTACTAAAGGAGGATTGACGAAATTAATATTACCAGTTCTTTGCTTAAATTCTGCTCTATAAAGAGTAAATTTAAGATCTTCATATTGACTTGGGTTCCAAGTTTCACCATTTTGAGATTTGAATAAAGATCCTAAAGTAGGCTGAGAACTAACTACTACTTGTTCAGATTCTGGTTTATTCTTAGTTTGAACATCAACTTCTCCCATTCTAGAAATCCAAGCAGTATAATCATTACTTGTAGATAAGAGAACAATTGCATAAGATTTTCCACCAGGTAAATAAACTGGAGATGGGAAAGTAACTGTTGTAACTACACTACCATCATCAGATACATTGACATCATCTGGATCTAAAACTACTTCACCGAAAGGAATAATTTCTGTAGTAGGCATTCCCAACTGCATAGTTCTTAATTGAACACTTACAGGTAAAAATTCATCTTTAGAACCAAAATAAAGATCTACCTTAGTAACATAAATTCCTGTTCCTGGACCTACAAAGAAAGATTGTGCAAGAGGGTCTTTAACACCCCATCCACATTCTTTAGTCATATTAGATAGATCTTCTCTAGTCTTTCCACTTAATTCTGTTACAGTGGCCATTGTAGCATCAACAGCTTCTTTATTAGCTGCTGCGAAAGCTGTTTTCTCAGCTTCACTAGTTTCTTTTGCCCAAGTAGCATGTTTTACCATCTCTCTTTGAATGGCTTGGGAACTTGCTCCTGCTCCCAATTCAGCTACAATAGATGCAGTCCAATAAGTAGCAGCACCTTCATCTAAATCATCATCATTACCAAAGACCTCAATATAAGCAGCTGCAATAGGATCATTTACTTCAACAACAACTTCACCTCCTTGTTCAGTAGCAGCGGCTCCAGTACCATGATCTATCTTAATATCAACTTTAGGTACAAATGTGGGTTCATGTCTAAGAACATTTGCTCTTGTTAATGTATTAGTTACATCTACAACACGTGCTCCTCCACTCCTTCCTGGAGATCGTGTATTAATTACTTGAGTATGTGTATTAGTGGTAGTAGGTCCTGATATAGATTTGGATTCTACTCTAGTTAAAATATCAGTATGAATATTCTTCACACTAATAATAGTAGATTGAACTGTATCAATCTTTCCACTCGATTCAAATATTTCTGATGCATCTGATGTAACATTTCCTTCAATTTGACTGTTAAACTTATTACTAGTAAGTCTGAATACTTTTTTGCCAGTATCAAATTTAGGAGTAGTTATATCATTAGGATTAGGAATAAAGAATGATCCAATTATACTTCCTAAAGTATCAGTTCTAAGTCTTACATTAGAAATAGAAGCTTGAGCACCAGATGTTTGTCCTACTAATTTAAGACCTTTTTCAACATATCCATAATAAGTATTATCTGCCTTTTCTGCTAAAGCTTCTAAATCTATATTAAGAATACTAGATGTTGTAGAATATAATTCTGGAATATTAACAAGATCTGATGAAGCAGAAGCATCTGTAGATGTTGTATCTGAAACGGAAGGAACAATATTATCAACTATAACAGCACCTAAAGTTCTTCCAGTTGCTCCTTTAGTTAAAGGAGTAAATTGATAATAGGGATTAGCTTTAAATGTCTCAGTAGGAGCATTAAAAGGTCCACGTTTATGATTAGATTGAGCTACTTTAAACCTAATTAATTCTTTTCCATTAGAAGTTTGACCTATAACAGTTTCTCCCACTGAAAAAGTTCCAGTAGTCATGGAAATTTCAAGAAGCTTAGGAATAATATACTTAGATACATCTTGACTATCAAAAAATGCATAAATTCCAGTTGATGGTTTTAAAGTTCTAGCATCAAATCTGATGTTTCTAGATCTCATATAAGAACCAACTTGAGTATTAATTACTTTAGGACCTTCATTAATAGTACTAAAGGTTTCTCTAACAAGTTGTTTGGTTCCTGTTCTGGTAGAAGTTCCAGTTTTTTGACCATTTACAGTTGTCTTCCTGATGTATTCATCATGAACCCACTCGTTAGTAGTATCTGTCCAATTTTCTGTAAATCCAGTCCAACTATCTTGCCATCTACCCCAAGTAACAGGTCCATATCCTGATCTAGAATCAAATCCAGCTTGATCTAATTGTTCAGAATTTTCTGTATAAGTAACCAAATCTTCATTCTTAGCTTCAAGAACAACTTGATCTACCCATATATCAGTATCTGGAAGAAGATCTATAGTTCCTCCATAATAACTTACAAGATATGGAGTAATATTTTCAACTCTAGTAGCAAAAAGTTGAGACATATGTTCTACATCATCATAATCTAAAGTTAATACTCTTCCAGTTTTTCTAACTCCATTAGCACTATTTAAATCTAGTTGTAAATCTAGTTCAGTAGTATATGGAGTAGGTCTTAACTCTCCATGATGATAGTCAATAGCATTTTTTACTATAGTACTCTTAATTTGATTGTCTGTATTAGAAAAATCATCTACAAAAAATCCAGATTTAAACCTATTCAAACCATCTGTATCAGTGATTTGCATATTTAACGTATTATTTTCTAATAAAGAAAGAGTAGTGTAGAACTCTAAATTTTCAATTCTCTTTTCAAGTTTATTGATATCACTCATCTGATATCTCTTATAATTTGCAAGAGTTATACTTGCATTATTAATATTAAAGAGATATGCAGGTAGCTTAATAGATGCTATTTCTAAAGCTCCATCAATAGGAACAGGCCATTCTGGAGTTTCTGCTGGTACTCCTTGATTTAATTGGAAGCTTCCACCCTTAGTAAGATAAATTTTATCCAATCTAGGAAGATAGAAAGAATAACTTAATACAGTAGATTTATCAGATGCTAAAATATTCTGAGCAGAATTTCCATTTCCATCTAAATTTCTACCTAAAAATTCGAAAGGAGAACGTGCAGTTCCAGAAAATTCATCAACTCTAGGTCTTATATCAATAATATCACTTACTCTAGTATTATTAATTAAAGGTAAATCGCCATAATCAAAATTATCATAAGAATTAACAGTGGTTATATCTCCAGTATCTGATGCTGTATAATATCCATACTCAAATATCACACTTAATCTTTTAAATGGGGCATCATAACCAGATTTTCTTATTAATCTAGCATAATCATAAAGTGTATTTCTTTGTCCATCATCATAAGTAAATTCCTTAGTAATATCATGAGATCCTAAACTAAGAGTACCAACTTTAGCAGTAATTCCAGATTCTTGGAAAGTAAGAGTTTCTCCAATTTGAACATCAAAATCATTCAAAAGCAAATAATTAATTGCAGTATCGCTATTCTTACTTACATAAATTCCCGTACAATTACTATCCTTACCTACAAATTTTTCTCCAACTAAAAGATCACCTGTTTTTCCAGTTGAACTGTTAATACTTGTTAAAGTGGCTATAGGTAAAGATGCATTATTAGTATCCTGAGATTCAAATATACCATAGACTTTAGTTACATCAGGGAAATTTAAAGAGATTTCTTCATCTTGAACTCTAGTTCCATATACAGTATTATATGTGAGTCCATCATTTAAAGTAGTAGTTCCAATACCTGAAGTGGAATGAGCTGAACCTACTATATTAAGTACTTTAATTTTTTGCTTTTCTTTAATCCTTTCAGTTACTTTTATTTTACGCAAAGTTGCTATTAATTTAGCTTCACTATTAGTACCCAATCCATTAATAGTTATTTCAGTAGATCCAGTATTAAAAGCAAATTTATCTGCAGATAAAGCTTCAGTAGTTCCATCAGTTCTTATTAAAACATATTCTTCTTCATTATAAGGTAAAAATGTTTCATTAACATTTCCACTACTAATAGCACCTGTAGAATTATCTGTTATAGTTACATCAAATTGTTTTCTTATTACAATATCAGAACTAGTTAAATCTACATTCGAAATATTATTTTTAGGGAATTTTGTATATAAATTATTATCAACTGATGATTGGAATTGAGATCCTAAAATTTTAAAATAAGGAGAATTAATAGATTTGAAAGTACTAACACCAGCAATTGATGTAGGCAATCCACCTTCACAAACACCAGCAACAGTAGTAACCCCAGAAATAGTTAATGAATTTTGAGAAACACTTTCTACTCTAGCATAAGATGTAGTTGTAAGACCAGTAGTATTAGGATTAGTATATTGTACTATATTACCTACAGTAGCAATACCAATAAAAAATTTATTAGGATCTTGAAGTGTAACCGTAGATAATCCTATAGAAGATCCATCAGTGGTAGCTGCACTAATATTAACAGGACCTATATTAGTTAAAGTAGTTTGTACTACATCTGCATTAAAAGTACTAGCTGTACTTACAGTTCCATTAATAGATTTAATATCACTAGTAGTGTAAGAAGTAGATCCAGCTGAAATATGTCCACTTTCTACTCCATTAAAAATAAATTGCTCACCAGTGATAAATTTACCTTTAGTATTATATGCCGTTACTGCAGTACCAGCATTTACCTCATATCTTAAATATCCAGTAGCACCACTCGATTTTCCTTTAATATGAGTAGGAATAGGGAGAGTAGCAGTAGTATTTAAAGTTATATTAGTATAAGTTTGAATATCATATAAAGCAATATCCCAAAGATTTTCATTTGCATTAGAAAGATTATATCCACCTTCTTCTAAAGCAAAATCATATACACGTGCTAATCCTATTTCATTACCAGCAGCAGTTGTTGCTGCAACACCAATTCTCTGATCTCTTAAACTTACTGTATAATCAGTACCAACTCCTATTTGAGGAGCTCCAGATACTCTATTTAAAGTAAAGGTTGGACCAGTAACATAATTTATACTTTGATTTTTTAAAGTTTTGGTTGTTCTAGGTTTTGGAAAATCCAAAAATGCAGGAACTATAGTTTCTACTTCAAACCCTTCAATATATGCTTTACCTGGAGTTAATCTATAGGTTCCTAAATCATCAGTAGGAGTGTTATTATTATAAGTTATTTGATTAGCATTAAAAATTCCATTATTTCCTTCATAATCATTTAAAGTATTTCTTGCAGTAAGAGTAAATGGTTTAATATAATAATTTCCAGATTCATCAAAAGTTCTTTTGGCTAATTCATTTGCTAATTCATTATATTCTACTTCTGGACGCATAAATGTTAATTCACCATTCCTAATCTCCATCAATTCTATAAAATTGGATGGTTTAGTTTCTGTAATATCTAAAGATTGCAATCTCACACTTATCCCCAATCTATCAGCTCCAGGAGCAGTATAATTACTAAATCCTGCTGCATTATCTTTTAAAGATTCATCTAAATCAGCTGTAACTATTGTTTCCCTAATTTTCAAACCAACTTTAGCATCAACTATATTAGTATAAGGATCTAAAACAAGTGTCTGTTCAGGAACATCTATAAAATATCCTCTTATAAAATAAATACCACTAGATAAAACAGCAGCACATCCAGTAAAACAAGGATTAGTATTAACACACTGCGCTATAGGTTCTCCTGGTTGAAAAACTGGTCCTTCAGCAGTGGTTAATATTCTATTATCTAATAATAAACTTTCTCCAGCAGAGAATATTTCATTTTCATCTCCACCTGTATTTAAATAAGTAACAAATAAAACATACCAATCAGAATCAGTAGGTTTACCTATAAATGATTTTATTTTAGCTTTTACACCAGATTCACTACCAATTACTACTTGACCAACTAATTGAAGTATATAAGATGAAACATCTATACCTTCATTAGATACTTGAATTCTAACTGAATGATATCCACCATTATATCTAACTCCGCCACCAGTTACAGAAGATCCATCTTTAAAAATATGCTGTCCAAATTTTTCAATTTGATTCTGAAGAATAGATTGAATACCAGTTAATTCCCTAGCTTGTACTGGCAATCCAGGTTTAAATAATATCTTACAATAATTGTCTTTTGCATCAAAATCGTCAAAATAAGGAGCGACGTTTAAATTGGTTTCCTGTGGCATGATTCTTTAGAATTGCAAAATGACTTTGAT
>MDSY01010621.1_pt1 | contig 11432 bp, 8 predicted proteins | sample 811131 | NCBI WGS metagenome assembly MDSY01 (sample SAMN05326643, study PRJNA326480) | marine metagenome | isolation source: seawater | place: Atlantic Ocean: South West | collected 2010
GGGCAACAGTAGAGCCTATTGGGCTCAAAAAATTGCTCCTAAAAGAGCATTCCAAGATGAAACAATTATCAAACTCAGAGAAATAAACCCAGGATTTATGGGGAAAATTAAAATACTTTATAAAGCATTTTATTCTGGTAAACCTATTGATATTGACAACCTAATCACAGGCATGAAATATGCTCAAGATTGCTTACAATTGGAGGGAGTAATAGAAGATGATACTCCTGACCATGTAATAAGTGTTTCAGTAGAATATCAGCGGGTAAAGACCATGAAAGAAGTGAAACTTATAATGGAAGTTACAAAAGTTTAGAGGCACAAATGATTTCAAAAATTTCAGGAAAAATCTATGCTAAACATACTGACCACATCGAAGTTGAAATAGGACATGGCATAACTTTGGTGGTGTACATGCCTCAATCAAACATTAATAGTTTAATTGAAGAAGATACCACTGAAGAAATTTTTACTTCTCTTCAATTACGACAAGATAGCATAACAATTTTTGGTTTTTTGGATCCTCAAGACAGAATCACTTTTGAAATATTAATCACTATTTCAGGAGTAGGCCCTAAACTTGCTGTTGCAATATTATCTTTAATGAACTCAAGTGAAATTTTTCAAGCAATTGAAACTGAAAATTCTCATCTTATGACACAGGTACCCGGAGTAGGAAAAAGGACTGCTGATAGGATGATATTGGAGTTAAGAGGTAAATTAGAAGCCCCACAAAACTCTGTACTTACATTTGAATCAAACAACGAAATCATCGACTCATTAACTGCCCTAGGGTACTCTACGAATGAAGCAAAATCTGCTGCTTCTAAAATTCCAACAGGTCAAAATCTTTCATTAGAAGACAGAATACGTATAGCTTTACAAAATATTTCATCAAATGACTAATTACGACGATTGGGCAGAAATTTATGATGAAATATATTCAGAATATAAAGATGATTTGCATTTTTATCAAAATATATCGTCTGACTCAGAATCTATTTTAGAAATAGGATGTGGTACGGGAAGAATTTCAATTCCATTAGCTCAATCTGGTAAAAAAGTTCATGGAATAGATATTTCTCCAAAAATGATAGAAATTGCTCAAACAAAAACGAATAACACTCTTACTAACCTTTCTTTTCAAGTAATGGATATGAGGGAATTAAATTTCAAACAACAATTTGACACAATTTTAATTCCTTTCAATGGTTTCCAATCACTTTTAAATGTCTCTGATCAAATCAAATGCTTAAAAAACATCCGGAAACTTTGCCATAAAAAAACTAAAATAATTTTTGATGTTTTTTTCCCCGACAAAGAAATATTTGAGCAAAAAAGCTCAATTTTCTACTTAGTGTCCCAAAAAACTCAAAAATCCTTAGAAGTTTGGCACAAGACAAATTTTGATTTCTTCAATCAATTACTTCATACGGATTTACGAGTAATACAATTTCTTGATACCCAAAACCCTAAAGTTAGTTACAAATCTTTCAGCCTAAGATATTGTTATCCACAAGAATTAATCTATTTATTTGAGATCTCAGAATTGCAAATAGTTAATATGTATAGTGACTTTAACAAAACACTAGATGCAACAAACCAACTAGTTATCGAGGCCCAAATTATTTAATGAATAAATTTAATTTAATTTCTGATCTCAAACCTACGGGAGATCAACCCCAAGCAATTGAAAAAATTTCAGAAAAAATTTCTAATAATGTTTCTGAACAAACATTATTAGGTGTAACAGGAAGCGGAAAAACTTTTACTATGGCTGGAGTAATTGAAAAAGTGCAAAAGCCCACACTAGTTTTAGCTCACAACAAAACTTTAGCTGCTCAACTTGCTACTGAATTCAAAGAATTTTTTCCACAAAATGCTGTTGAATACTTTGTGAGCTATTATGACTATTATCAACCAGAAGCTTATGTACCTAGAACTGATACCTATATAGAAAAAGATGCCAGCATAAATGAAGATTTAGACAAGTTGCGACATTCCGCTACTCGTTCATTACTTACACGCAAAGACGTATTAATTGTAGCGTCGGTTTCATGCATATACGGGTTAGGAAGCCCTGAAGAATATCAAGGATTTGTTGCATCAATTGAAAAAGGAGAAACAAAAACTCGAAAATCACTAATAGAACAATTAATAAATATGCAATACGAAAGGAATGATTTCGATTTATCCAGAGGGAAATTTAGAGTTAAAGGAGATACAGTAGATATTTTCCCAGCTTATGAACAAATTTGCGTCAGAATAGAATTTTGGGGAGATCAAATTGATAGGATTTCTACAATTGACCATTTAACCGGTGAGATTTTAGGTCAAAGAGAATTCCTTGAAATATATCCAGCTAAACATTTTGTTACACCTGAAGATAAAATTAAAATGGCTATAAAAGACATTAAAACTGAATTATCAGCACACCTAAAACTTTTAAATTCAAATGGAAAATTACTAGAGGCACAAAGACTAGAATCAAGAACAAAATATGACATTGAAATGCTTGAATTAGCAGGATACTGTTCTGGAGTAGAAAATTATTCAATGCATCTTTCTAGGCGTAACCCAGGCAGCACTCCATATACTTTATTAGATTATTTCCCAAAAGATTTTCTTTTATTCGTAGATGAATCTCATATGACTATTCCACAAGTCCGAGGAATGTATTTCAGTGATAGATCAAGAAAAGAAACTTTAGTGGAACATGGATTCAGACTACCTTCTGCTTTAGATAATCGCCCTTTAAATTTTAATGAATTTCAAAATCGTATTCACCAGGTGGTATATGTTTCAGCCACGCCAAGCGTTTTCGAACAAGAAAGAAGCAATGAACACATTACAGAACAAATAATTAGACCAACAGGACTTATAGATCCAGTTGTTGAAGTAGTTCCGGTTGAAGGTCAAATTGATCATTTATTGGAAACTGTTTCAGAAAGAATAAAAAAAGGCGAAAGATGTTTAATCACCACTTTAACCAAAAGAATGTCAGAAGAATTATCAGATTATTTAAAAGAAAGCGGAATTAAAACACAATATTTACATTCTGAAGTCGATACTCTTGAGCGAAGTGAAATTCTTAGAGATTTAAGATTAGGAGTATACGATGTCATAGTTGGAATCAATTTATTAAGAGAAGGATTAGACTTACCTGAAGTCAGTCTTGTAGCAATATTAGATGCTGATAAAGAAGGGTATTTACGTTCTTACACTGCGCTAATCCAAACAATTGGAAGAGCTGCTCGGCACATAGATGGAAAAGTCATTATGTACGCTAACAGAATTACAAATTCAATGAAAACTGCAATAGATGAAACAAATCGTAGGAGACTTCTACAAGAATCTCATAACAAACAACACGGTATTACACCTAAAAGTATTAACAAAACTATTAAAGATATCAATGAAAGAATAAGAAGTATTTCTTGGGTAGAACAATCTAAAACTGAAATAATTTCTAACAAGGAACTTCCAAAAGAAGAAATAACTAATTTGATAAAAGAGCTAGAAATTCAAATGAAAAAATCATCAGAACAATTAGAATATGAAAAAGCAGCAATTATAAGGGATCAAATTATAGATTTAAGAAAAGTACTATCTGATTAAAATACTTTTTATCAACTTACTATTTTATTAGTACATACCTTATTTAAATTGACAGCCCATTTTCTCAAATATAGAATAAAAGTAAATCATAGGAATTAAAAATGACAAATTCAGCTACAGTTTCAGAAGATGAAGTCTTAGAAGCCCTAAGAGATGTATATGACCCTGAAATTCCAGTAAATATTGTAGATCTAGGTCTTGTATATGGAGTCTCTATCACGGAGGCAGACGTAGAAGTAACAATGACATTAACTTTTGCAGGTTGTGGAATGGGACCCTACATAGCCCAACAAGCAGAATGGAGACTTGCTGAAATTGATGGAATTGAAGATATTAATGTTGACCTTGTATTTGATCCTCCATGGAATCCTGAAATGATTACAGAAGAGGGTAAACGTCTTCTAGGTCTCGATTAACTGAAATGACACAACAAAACCCCGCACAAGCTAGAGCAAAAATTGAGGCTATGAAGCGTCAATTCGAACAAAAAAGGCAAATCGATTCATCTCTAGGTGGTATCAAAAACAAAATTGGAGTTTATAGCGGTAAGGGTGGGGTAGGAAAAACTACTGTCGCAGTAAATTTATCTGCTGCACTTGCTAATTCAGGTCACTCTGTTGGAATACTTGACGTAGATATTGATTGTCCAAATGTTGTTAGAGCCATGAAAATATCTGAGCAACCTATGCTAGACGAAAATAAAAAAATGATCCCCGCGGAAAGATTCGGGGTAAAAGTTATGTCAATGGCATACTTTCAAGAAAATGAAGATGAGGCGACCATTTGGAGAGGCCCCATGATTCACAACGCAATCAATCAAATGTTGCAATCAACAAATTGGGGCGAATTAGATTATTTAATTGTCGACCTACCACCTGGAACTTCAGATTCACCACTAACTGTAATGCAAACACTTACTATGGATGGGTTTGTAGTAGTGACTACACCCCAAGAACTAGCAAAAATCGATGCAAAAAGATCAATAAATATGATTAAAAAGCTACAGGTAAATGTTTTAGGAATAGTAGAAAACATGTCTGGTGGTATTTTTGGTTCAGGTGCTGGAACTGAAATTGCAAACGAACTTAATCTTGATTTTTTGGGATCTATTCAACTCAGACAAGATTATCAAGACACATCAAAACCTGCCTCCTTATTAAATAACGAAATACTTAATGAGTATGAATCTATCATCCAAAAATCTTTAGTGAATTTATAATTAAATTAATTTTGCCTTATTAATAAATTCTTGAAGTTTTTTCTCTGGCTCATCCCCTAAATGGATAACTATAGGCTTCCTTCCTATCGAGTCAAGAATTTTGAAATCTCCCTGAATTTGAGAATTCATCAAATCATAAAATGAAAAATCTTGTGAAGGAACTGTGATATCAAATTCTAAATCATTAGAAACAAATTGAATAAATGTGCCTATGTCAGGACCTCCCTTAAACAATTGTCCCAATGAATGTAAATAATTTGGTCCTAATGCTTGAATCACTGGTAGTTGAAATTTAAAAGCAAGAATTTCACCAAATAAATTCATCAAATTAGCAATTTGAGTACTCGGATCAGCAAAATATAAAAATCCCACATAATTATTTTTATCTAAATCCTGAAAACAATTAATCAATCCATCAAATGAAATTGTTTGTTCTAAAATATCAATTTGTTGTTTCGAATGAATCAAGTAATTTGTTTCATTTTTTGATGATTGGACATCAGGTTGATCAAATGGATTAACTTCCATTATTGCCCCTAAGCTTGATACAACTAATTCCCATACAAACAATTGAGGAATCAAATCACTACTGTCAGAAATTGAAACATTTAAAATCTGTTGCGTAGAAGATGTAATTGTTTCAAAAGAAAATTCCGAACCCTTTTTTAATGAAAAAAGCAAATCATTTCTGTTCATATGCTGGTCATTATTTTTTATAATTATAGGAATAATGCCTTTGTTGTTCTTACCTAAACTTTCTGCTATTAATTGTTGTATCCATTCAGAAAAACCTACAAATTCTGGATCAATGCTAATTAACATCTTATTTTTACCGGTTAATAAACCTTTAAGAATAAACTGGGCAATCTCTTCACATTGATTCAGATATTCTAATTCACTAAATTTCTCAATTTGATTTCTCAAAGAGCTAAGCAAATCATCTGAACTAACTCCACTCATCAAAGCAGGAAACATACCAAAACTAGATAAAACTGAGTATCGACCACCTATTTCTTTCATTCCATAAACAACATCAGAAAACTTTTTAGAAATTGCTATTTCTTCTAATTGAGACCCTTTGTCGGTTATTGCAATGAATGCATCCCCAGGAGAATCAAACATATTATTGATCTCCACATGATGATAAAAATATTGAAAAATCATTAATGTTTCTAAAGTAGTTCCAGATTTTGAACAAACTAAAAACATAACATCTGAATCTAGAGTAAAATCATGTAATTTTTGTAAATATCCTGGATGATAATTTTCTACAAAACATACTTCTATTTTTTTGTCTCTGGATAAATTATCTACTAATACCTTAGCGCCTAAACTACTTCCACCCATCCCAATTACAATTAATTTACGAAAAGGAATTAATTTATATTTTTCATATACATTTGAAAACTCCAAATAATGAGTAATCAGTTTTTGAGGATCCACCCAACCTAAATATTCTTGAGAAGATATATTTAACAGATCATCAAAATACTCATAATTTTTATCTAACATCTTGGAAATTACTGAATTAATTTCAGATAATTTCTGTTTTAAGTTAGAAGAATCAGAAACCAATAAATCCTCATGAAAATTAATTTAAACAAAATTTAAAGTTGATCTCTTGCTTGAAATATTTTGAATCAAATCATCAAATGAATTTTGGAATGCGTTTAATCCATCTTGTAATAGTTGATCTGTAATCAAATCTAATGAAAGGCCTAAACGATTTAATTGTTCTAAATGTATTTTTGCATCAATTAAATCATCTGTAATTGCCTCGTCAAATTCTCCATGATCCAAAAAAGCATTCAATGTTGGGTCAGGCATAGTATTAACAGTGTTTTGTCCTATAAGTTTCTCTACGTACAAAACATCAGAAAAATTTGGGTTTTTAGTACTAGTGCTTGCCCATAAAGGTCTTTGAAGCGTAGCACCTTCATTAGACATTTCATAAAATTCAGTGCTAGAAAATTTGTCTACAAACAATTCATAAGCTAATTTAGCATTAGCAATTGCAGTTTTACCGTGTAAAGCTTCAGGCACTGATATATTAGAGTCGACAGCAGTATCAACTCTACTTACAAAAAAAGAAGCTACTGAAGAAACATTTGAGGGAGATTTTCCTTTAGAAATCAATTTCCGTAACCCTTCTAAATATGAATCAATTACCTGATTATAAAAATTTAAAGAAAATATCAAAGTCACATTAACATTAATTCCTTCTGAAATCAGTTCAGTTATAGCAATCAAACCTTCTTTAGTGCCAGGAACTTTTATCATCAGATTATCTCTATTAATTTGCTTTACTAATCTTTTGGCTTCTTCAATAGTACCCTTAGAATCATTAGCTAAGTGCGGGTTAACTTCCAACGAAACAAAACCATCCAATTTATTTGAAGTTTCAAATGTTGGTTTCAACAAATCTGCAGCAGACTTAATATCTTGAACAGCTAAATTTTCATAAATTTCTAAGTCAGATAAATCTTGAGAAATTAATTTTTTTATATCTTCATCATAAATTTCACTTGATGAAATTGCTTTTTCAAAAATACTAGGATTTGATGTAAGCCCACGCACACCTGAATCAATAATTTTTTTTAATTCACCGTTGGCAATCATTTCACGAGACAAATTATCATACCAAACAGACTGACCTAAATTATTTAATTTTACTAACCGAGTATCAGGCACAAAAGCCTCCATTAACTAAAAATTACATTGTCAAACGACGATACAGGACTAAAAGACGTTCAGGTAAGTCATTAATATCATCCAAAATTTCATATCCCATATCTGAGGTCATAGTTTTTAAATAATCATGTCCTGATTTATCAACAGTTAAACAAAATGAATTGATTCCTATTTTTTTAGCTTCATCTAAAGCCATTTTTGTATCATGAACTGCATATTCTTTTTCAACCCCTTCCCTACTATAACCCCTGTCTTGGGGCCTACCATCACTTATTAAAAAAAGTATTTTTGTTCTAGCATCAATCTGATTTAATTTATGAGCCGTATGTCGGATAGCCGGACCCATTCTAGTAGCGTGCAAAGGAGCAATTCTATCAATTCTTCTTTTTACTTTGTCAGAAAAATTTTCTTGAAGATCTTTTACAGTGTAATATTCAACATTCTCTCTACCATATCCTGAAAACCCATAAATACCGTACACGTCACCTATAGCTTCCAAAGCATTGATCAACAAGACCATTGATTCCTTCTCTACATCAATAATTCTTTTGTAAGATCTTCGCATTTGTTGGCCTCTTCGAGTTCTGAGCCAAACCATATATTCAACTGGGTCATCAGGGGCGTCCCATTCATCTTGTCTTCCTTTTCCTTCGTCGATTGCTTCAGCTGTAGATGCACTAGTATCTAAAAGAAAAGCTACAGCAACATCTCGCTGAACTTTATTACGTCTCCAATAAAATTTTTCATCTGGACTAGAACCTGCTTTTATATCAACCATGTTTTCTATAACATCATCAATATCTATATCTTCTCCATCACTCAATTTTCGTTCTTTTCTCAACATTTCCGGTACCATCATTTCAAATTGACGCCTAATTCTAGTGACTAAAGTACTATATTCATTAAGTGTTGAAGAGAAATAAGCAGGATCCCCTTCTTGCATCAATTTTTGTTTAACTATGCACCATCTTGGCTTATAGTCTTCAGCCCTAAAATCCCATTCATCATAAACAAATGTTTCAGGTTCTCCCGGTTGCAATTCTCCACCATCTTCATCAACATGAACATATTTTCCCTGATTATCATCAGGAGATTGTGGTAAATTTGTACCAGCCTCTTTAATTAAATTGTCAGCAAACACGCCACTAGATTCCTGAATTTCACCTTGAACAGTTTGCATATCTAACTCTGCACTATTCTCTAACAACTCTTTCAATTGATCTTGAGTCAAAGGGTCGCCTTGAGCACCACCAGATTGATCCTGTTGTTGCATTCTCATCTCATTCATCAATTGTGACAATTCTGGTTTAAAATCTCCTCTATATTCAACTTCTTGCATAGTTTCATAATCTTCTTCGCCTTCAGGTCTAAGTTCCATTTCCATACCCATCCCCATATCCATCAACATTTGTTCCATTTCATCAGGATCCTCATAATCTTCTTCATCATCAAACGATGGATCTTCCCAATCCTCTTCTGGAATATCTTCATTAGGTATACTAGCTATAATTGCATAAATTCTTATGCTAGCCTCAGCTGAATCCTCTACTAAAGACTCATGTAGTGTGACTCTCTTCATGATTTGAATAATTTGCTGAATCTCAGATTTATATTTAAGCGGGATAGAAACTCCTTCATATTGTTGAAGGCTAACTCTCAACATAAATTCTACTATCGCCTCTCTAGCAGGTAATTCTTTAATATCAGGACGATCATCTAAAGAATCATTTTGAACTTGTAAATAAAAGGTTTTAATACCTGGATATTCAACTAGTACTTTTGCATCTAATCTTGCACTTTCAACAACAGTAAAAATATCTAAAGATAATTGCCTGTCTTCAAACAAATTAAAAAACCTTTGCATGTCACTGATCCAGGCTTTCTCTATATTTTGTGATGCCTCTGAGAATTCAGTTGTTGAGGAACTTTCATCCAATATTTCATTAGATTTTTTAGAATTCTCAATTGCATCTAATTGTTTTTTTTCTAATATTGCTCTCAGATCATCAAAAAGTGCTGATTTTTTATTAAAATCAAAAATAAAACTCCCGAACTCCAAATGCGCAACTTGATGCGTAGATACAACTTTAAACCAAGCAAAATTCTCTTCTTTAGTAGGATATCTATCAACAATTGTTGGAACAAAAACAGTAGAACCTTCAGTAGTTGGAGAATTTTTGGAAACCCATCCTATATTTTTTTCAACTAAAGCCTCAGTAGAAGAAAGCTTTATTTCAGCTCCTGCCAACCCTCTACAATACATTTCCATAACTGTCTTGATTCGATCAAATTCTATTCCAGAAGATAACATCTCTATCGTATTTTCAGAATGAGCAGATTCAACTTTAAAGTATGCGATGCCGGCATCTGGATTATTTTGAATTACATTAACCCCCTCTTCATACCATTTACCAAATTGCGAAGTAGTTAATTTTTCAAAAATCATTGGGGACGAATTTATGAAATCTGGCATTGCTAAAGGTTCAAATTCCAAAAGTGATTCACTCAAAGCCAAAACAACACTATGTTTTTCTTGGTCTAATTCTGCTAATGACTGTGATATTTCCAACATAGTCCCCGGAATGTTGGTACCACCATTTTTAACTAAATTTTCTGCCAGTTGTAAAAATCTGATTCTTTCATCTGGATCAATTCTTGGTAACGCTTTTGCTCCAGAATCAAAAAAACTTTTCACTTCTCTCCATCCTGTTTCTACTAAAGCTGTAGCCAAAGACAAAAATGCATCTTTATCTTCTCCTACCAAAGGAAAAATTTGTTCTCCTAAATTCAGGCATTCTAAAGCTAGATCATAAGATCTATGAGCTAATTTATCTAAAAATTGTGAGAAGGTTTGAAGTTGATTGAAAGATAGTTGTGACAATAGGATTGGACTTAAAACAAAAAACCGACAGGCTAAAGTGCTAGATTTCCATGTGCCCTTATAGAGTTGATCTCCCAAGGATGCCCATTCTTCAATATGCCTAGATCTTAATTGACTCATAGTACCAGGACTAGATTCAAAATAGGCAGAAGCTAAAGTAGGAGATTCATTACATAATTTTTCCCCACATTCCATCCATTTTTCAAAATAACTATATGGCATCGATTTCAGCACTGAAGGACTAACGGCAAAAAAATGTGCTGCAGATTCCCAGGATCTGACTGTTTGGGAAGCTAGAGAAATTCCCTGTTGATACCAATCTCGAATTTGAGACTCAGATAATGCGTCAGGCATTGCAGAAAGAGAACTAATGAAATTTTTTTCAACAGACTCAGGAAATTTTTTTAACTCAGGCCATTTATCATTTATAGAATCTTCGGACATTTGAATTCCTTATCAAATTTTCTGTAGAAATCTATTCAAAAATGGATGCAATGATTTCAGTAATACTTTGCTGAACAGAGTGATCATCAGTTACTGCCCAATTTACAGATACTTGACAAGCCCTGCGTGGAGGAATTCCTGAAGCTATCAATTTACCTGCATATATCAATAACCGAGTACTGGCACCTTCACCTAATCCATGTTCTTTAAGGTTTCGGATTTTCTCTCCTAGCTTTGCAAGTTGGCTAGCTGTTTTATCATCTACGCCTGCCTCATGTTGAACTATTTGAGCTTCTATTTCCAAAGGTGGGTAATCAAATTCAATAGATACAAATCTTTGCCTTGTGCTGTGTTTCAAATCTTTCAAGGCACTTTGATAACCTGGATTGTATGATAAGACTAACAAAAATCCATCAGCAGCTTCTAATAATTCACCCCGTTTTTCTACAGGTAACATTCTTCTATGGTCTGTAAGAGGGTGTATTAAAACTGTAGTATCTTTTCGAGCTTCAACCACCTCATCCAAATAACAAATACCACCAGCTTTTACTGCTCTAGTTAAAGGACCATCAATCCATA
>MDSY01031679.1_pt1 | contig 11425 bp, 15 predicted proteins | sample 811131 | NCBI WGS metagenome assembly MDSY01 (sample SAMN05326643, study PRJNA326480) | marine metagenome | isolation source: seawater | place: Atlantic Ocean: South West | collected 2010
ACAAGGATGGTGAAGCGCAGCGTTCGGATGAAAACTCGGCAGAGACGTGATCCGAAGGTTCGGAGTCGGACGAGGAGACGCACTGCGTCCAGAAAGAGACGCACTGCGTCCAGAAAGAGACGCGTGTCTCGTCGTGGTCCTCGTCGTACACATAAGCAGAGGACCAGCAGCCGTGTCACGGTGGAACCACAGAGCGCCGGGGCGGCGGTCGGGGGTTTATTTGGACCCGCAGCAGCGGCAGCAGGGGCAGCAGCAGGGGCAGTGGGGGGGGTGGTTGGTCCTACTTTAAAGCGAAAGTTTGATGAAAGTCGGAATATACCGCAAGCGCACAACCCCCCACTCCCCCCACTCCCACTAGCGAACCCAGGCTACGGACAAGCGCAAACCCCCCCACCACCCCCCCCACCCCCACAAGCGAACGCAGGCTACGCCGGCGCCCCGCGAGATCGGAGAGTACAAGATCTGCTCGGGATCATGATGAATTCTGGGGGTGGGGCAGGGGTGCCGGGGGTGGATGGACTTATGTTCAATTGTCGTACCACCCGGCTCCCACGCAATCGTATCCGCGCGATGAACAGCAACGGGGAGCAATGGTTTTACGGTCTAGCGGAGTCTAATCAAGAGATGGATTGCGTGGGAGGGAGACATGCTATCTCTTCCAGGGGGGACGGCGCTTTATGTGTTCATTATCATATATTTCCGGAAGCTCATAACCCGTGGCTTCTATTATCAAGTAGGAGGAACAACTCAGGCAATCGCTTCGGACGTCCTTCCACAGAGACCGAATGTGCATTAGGTCGTGGCTTAGGCGGCCCTAGAGAGGTTCCATTCAGTGAACTATTTACAGGGAACCCTGTAGATTTCGGTGGGGGTGTCGGAACTCCGAGACATGGCGGCACTGTTGGAGAAGTACTTAGAGAATTACAAGAATTATTAATACGGTCCGATGAACTTTGCCGTAATTATTAATACAGTCCGAGGAACTTTGCCGTAATTATTAATACAGTCCGAGGAACGTTGCCGTCGATGAGAAGAAAGGGGTCGTCTCACGAAATACGAAGGTCTACGAACGAGGATGATCTCGTGCGTTCAAAGGGTTTAAAGGTTGTACGTTCCAGCGTGTATTACGAGACCACCGATGGGATCTTTGATCTTGCAGTCGCTATCTAATGATTTCCAGGACCCCTACCTCAAGAAAAACCTACTAGAGACCTTAGCGGGACCGGATAGGATTTCGTTACGTTCGATAGATTGGTTCATCACGAATTACTCCAAGAAGAACAATGTCTATTATCTCATCCATCGGGACGCGGAGGGGGATCCGACGAGGGATGAAACCCAAGCCATGTCCACGAAGAGTTTCAATGTCCATCAGTCGTACAAGTCGCAGTTGAAGGCGTATTCCAAGAAATCGTTCGATCCTTTCTGTCGGAGGGATCGGGTGGCATTCACCTTGGATACGGGGGAATCGGTGGACACGACCATCGGTCAACTGAACTTCTTTCGGTGGGCGTTCCAGAATCTCGTCGTGGAGTACATCCTGGAGAACAAACAAGACATTGAGGATGACATGAATTTGTGTCTTCGTCAGATCAAGGAGAAAAGCAAGGGCGTCAAGGGTCGGAGAAAGAAACGCGAGGAATTGTCCTTATCCGCCACTCGGGGGTTAAGTCGTACGAATGTAGGTATCGAGCTTTCGTTTGAGTAAGTATTTAAGAATTAAAAGAGTGGAGTGTGTATAGAGAGCAATGCAGATTTTCGTCAAGACACTGACCGGAAAAACGATCACCTTGGAGGTGGAGGGTTCGGACACGATTGAGAACATCAAGGCGAAGATCCAGGATAAGGAGGGAATCCCTCCCGATCAACAGCGTTTGATCTTTGCGGGGAAGCAATTAGAGGATGGACGAACCCTCGCAGATTACAATATCCAGAAGGAATCCACCCTCCATCTGGTCCTACGACTGAGGGGCGGATTATAGGATCAAGTAGGTTTCTTAGATACAATTCCTGTCTTTTTTTTTTCTAGTGTGTTAGTATACAATGGTTAGCACAGTCATGAAGGATTCCAAGGATTGGGTGTCGGGCAAGTGGCAGAATCGCATGGTTCAGTTATCGGTGTATGCGGGTGTGATGTTCTACGTGGTCGCGAACCCGGCCGTCTTTAAGTTTATGGAGTCGCTGTTACCGAAGCGTCTCACCATGATGAATCAACTGATTGTGCACGCGGTTCTCTTTGCGGTTCTGATGTATGTCGGGACCACGATGTTCTTGGATCCGGTGATGTCCCAACTGGGACTCCGATAACTCACTGTTCTGCGTTTGCTGAACTTACTTATGCGTTTTAAGATACATATCTATCTCTACCTAGCGAGATATATGTGTGGGATGACGAAGGGATCCTATCAGACAGACATTCAGGATTCCGTTCACCTATTATTATCTTCTGAGATCGAGTCCCGTTGTCATGGATGCAACGACTGTTGGTTCCTAGTTTTATATATATATATATATATATAAATAAAACTAGATGTCTAAACGGAGACGACGTGTTCCAAGGAGTCGGAGAGTGACTCCGAAAAAGAGGCACAGGAAGACCAAGAGGTCTCGTGGTAGGAAAAATCCTCGGTCTTATCGGAAGAGAAGTTATCGTAAAATAGGAGGGTCACCACCAAAAGGATCACCACTACCACCAGTACCAGTACCACTACCACAAGGACCACCAAAAGGATCACCACTACCACCAGTACCAGTACCACTACCACAAGGATCACCACAAGGACCACCACAAGGACCACCACAACCACCACCACCACTACCACCACAACCACCACCACCAGTGGTGCCCAGGATACCGCGACTTGTAGAAATATTACGTTCAGGTAAAGTCTACGAATTACAAACACTCGTAAATTTGGATATTACGTTTAATGGACGTAATATCCGATTTGTGTACGATGATATTTCATTAGGACATACTGAAATAGAAGTAATGGGAGACGCAATTATCGCACAGGGTGGTACCAGTAGGGTGTATAGTCTCAAGGTAGATGATAGGAAAATACCAGTTGTTTTAAAACAAATGGATAGAGAAGATATGGGAGAGGAGTTTTTTTCAAAAGTGTTTCGCCATGTTCCCGAATTTCAAACAGAGACAGTCGTTAATTCCACTACAGATAGTAGAACAAATTGCGGAATTGTTCAGTCATATTACTTGACACAAGGGAGGTATCACTATATGTTATTGGAAAGTGGTGCGGGCGATTCGTCTACATCTAAAGATTTACATAAATGGATCACCGATAATGAAGGTGAAGATGATTATATGGTAAAGGCCAATAGTATCTTAGCCCAAACAACCAGTCAATTACTATGTTTGCAGAGCTACGGGGTTTATTTTTTCGATATCAAGACAGCGAATATACTTATCATTGAAAATAGTGAAAATGGTCACTTGCCGGTTAGAGCCTTATTCATTGATGTTGGCGGTATGATTTATCATATACCCACATTAAAAGCAGCGATTGAGGCGTTAGAACCAGAAGTGGTCAGTCAAATAAAAGCGGAGATCATTACTGGAGATATACCAAGAGGAGTAGGTTATTATCTTACTAGATATCATCGTTTCCTTAATATGAAAAACCTTACATTCTGCGGATTCCCTTCATCCTATTGCCCGTTATTTATGGATGGGGGGGAATCTGGAGTAGTAAATCCGAGAGATATTACTGAAGCCAACTTATTCCATATTCTAGCAATCTCTTTAATAGCGAATGAAATTATATGTAAAGGTAAAGGTAAAGGAAGTAGTGATGATCCTACTAGACATGGGATCGGTATAGTAGGTGGTGTGCTGACGCGATTATCTGATGCAAAAAATTTTAGGGGATTGGGGTGGCGGGGATATAATATCCAATGGAGTGTCCCACGTTTTGGTCCAACTCCAGCGGAACTGACAGTTCTTCAAGAGAAACTACTAGCTTTGGAGGGTCACGATTGTGAGGAAATGTTTACAACGTTGATAACTGATTTTATAACACATTGGCCCGGTTTTCGTGAGCCCGATCCGAACAGCGAAGCCAGAATAAACATCGCGGAACACTACAACCCCGAATCAGATAGATATCTGGTAAAACTTTTAGCTAACAAGTTGAGTATGGCGTAACCTCGGATAATACATTTAAACCATTCCCCTATAGAGTATATATATAGGATGTTCCTGAAGCTCAAACCGATGTCGGATTCCGTGAAGGCGATGTATCGGAACCATGGGTCCTTCCATGAAGGGGACAGCGGTCTCGATGTGTTTTTTCCGGAGGACGTGACGATTGGGGCCCGTGAAACCATGTTGGTTGATCTCCAGATTCAGTGCGAGGCGTTTTTGGAGACCAACAACACACGTAATCTCTCGTACTATTTGTATCCACGGTCCTCCCTAGTGAGGACTCCGTTACGGATGGCGAATTCGGTAGGCATCATCGATGCAGGCTATCGGGGAAACCTCCAAGTGGCCCTGGACCACTTTGGGGATACAGAGTATACCCTCGAAGCGGGAACGCGCTTGTTCCAGATCTGTTCCCCTACCTTGGATCCGATCCACCTGGAGCTGGTGGAGGATCTCTCCAATACCGAAAGAGGCTCCGGAGGGTTCGGGAGCACGGGTCCTACTTAGCGTCTCTCTCTCCTTAACTTTTTCAACTGTTCCAACTGTTCAGAATATGAGGATAAAATTTTTCCCGCTATATCCGGCCCTATACTTGGAGCACCAATCCTCTGTAATAATGCCATCTTCGTTTCAATTTCATGTGTCAGTCCTTCTATTGTATCATCAAGGGTAAGGCTTTCAGGATCTGGTTGTGACAAGGACATATCGAGGTCCAGGAAGCCACGCAGAATATCGTTGAATTTTTTCTTGTCTGGGTCTAAGCTGACCCACAACTCCTGTAAATCATCCATTATATTAACCTTTCTATGTCCAGGGGTCCCCTCGTGTTGTGGAGTGTCAAACCCCGCCATGACGAGCTTATCTAAATTAACGTCGTCAACTTGTTCCAACAAAGGAATTAAATCTTCCTTATGATTAGCTCTAAAGAACTCCTCTACGGTCTCCCTCGCCCCACCCTTCTGTCCTCGAGAAGACACTCTCGATCTCTTTGAAACTCTCGCCCTCGTCCGAGAGACCTTACGGGACTTTAGAGATCTCCGATGTCGTCTTCGACGGCTCCGAGCTGTCTTGCGTCCCCCCATTCTCCGATGACTTCTGCCCCGTTTCACCATGGTATTACTATGTCATAGAATTTAGGGAGAGAGGTTCGGGAGAACCCATCGTTCTTAAAATAGAGGTATTATATATGAATCTCTTATGGATTGCCTTGTGTCTCTTTGTGTGGTTGTGGTATACGAGGCAGGAGAGTTTTGCGAATCACAAGGTGGCGCACACCAAATACCTAGTCTCGGGTCATTCATTGTGCCCCACACTCTCCCCCTGGTTCAATTGGGAGGCACCGATTGAACCAGGGGGGGGGGGGTGGGGCCTCAGAAACAGACGAAGTACCCCTTGGGTTATCCGGGGTCTATGACCTCCCGTTGGATCAGGAACTGGAATACACGATATCTGAGATCATGGAGGGGCATCCCAGTGAATCGGAAGGTAAGAGTCTTGATATGGGGAAGATCGATACAGAAAACATACAGCGTGAAGATATACGGAACTTCCGTGCAGACCAAATTCCTATGATGCACGTCAAGAGATTGTCATCTCTGTACGGAAAGTGAGAGTTGTTGAAGGATCCCTTGGTACTTCTGGATCAGGATGTCTTTGTCTTTGTGTTCGACGCTGAGTTGTTTCAGATGGTATCGGTTCTGCTGTAACAACTCTTCATACGTTTGTTTATCTTCAATGAGGGATTGGATTCCCTGATCCTTCTCTAGAAGAGTCTGCGAGAGTTTCTCGATGATCTGCTGTTGATTCGCGAGGGTCTCTCGTAACTCTTGAACCTCGGCCTCGTTCAGACAGGGTTCACAGGGCGTCTCCGGAATGAAGAATTTCGTGGTATAGAGAATCTGACCCTCCTTCGTGAACACATGGATCGGGACCTTCCACTGGGTATAGGAGTTCCTCACAAAGATACAATTGTCCCCGGTGCCCGCATACGCGCCACCGAGGTAAAAGGACTCATTTCCGTTCTTCAGAGTGATGTACTTGAGGGAGACCTTCGGTTCAAACTCATAGGGTACGGGGACTTCCGTATACCCCTGCAGTTCCTGACGGATGCGCGTGAGGTCTTGGATCATGGTACTATGGAGTAGAGTAGAGGTTTATTTAAGTCGCGATTAGAATTCACTTTCGTTTCTCTTGACCCCGTTCAGGGTGCCTCGCGCCGCTATGAAATCCCGCTGGTTCTCGGTGGTACAGAGACATCCCGTGGAGGTGGAGAAGGTGGAGGGACAGCAGAGGGGACTCGCCACGTTATTCGCGAGCATAAACATCTTCTCGGACGAACCCTCCACGCCATCCACGGGCGGACCCGTGAGCGCCGATTGATCGCTGATCTTCATCTTGATGGGACCTTCGCTCCCCAAATAGGTGTAGAGGGTATCGTTCGGAACCAAGGCGGTGTTATCGGGAGACTTCATCCAATACTCCTGATTGCCAGTCTTGAGACAGAGTCCATCGTAGCCACTCATGTTCAACGCATCCGCGGGCACCGGCGCACCCATGATCCCTCCGCCCACCACATCGACCGGACCCTTCCCCACCACATTCTTATTGATGTTGGATTCCTTCTGGAAGGTCTGGATTCCCGACTCCACCTTCTCCACATCCGCCTTCAGAGTATCAGTCACACTCTTGAGATCAAAACCATCCTGGGAGGTCCAGAGATACAAGAAGAGCGCGGCCGTCAATAAACCCTTCTTCGGCAGATCCCCCTTCTTGATCACGCAACACATCACATATCCATAGACTCCGACGACGATCAGTACCATAGGCGTCAGTCCAAACATTTATATGAAGGCACTAGAAAATAATTAAGAACTATTCCAAGGCCTCCTCGGCGAGTTCCAGATCCAGGTCCACAAACTCATAGTCCTCGTCGGTATCAGGTGAGGCGATCTTCGGAACCACGGGGAACACTGGTTCACTGATCAGGATTGTCTGGGACGATAGACGCCCCCGAGGAGATACCTTGGTGGTGGTGATGATCTTTCGTATCTGCCGAGGTTTCTGGACCCGGAGCGTCCGAGGAACACATGGCATTAGACGTGGATCGAATCCGAGAGGTATCATATAGTAAGACGTAGATTAGAATCCTTTAACTCAGAGATTGTAGCCCGAGGGTCCCATTCCGGAGCCCGCGCCCCCGAAGCCCCCGCCCATCGAGGTGGATTGGCTCGTGAGTTTCGGGAGCGTGTATTCTTCCTTCGGTTGGCTCATGATGGGTGGGACTTGGACTTGCTGGGTATCGGAGGGAACCGAGGGACCCTGACCTATGAGCGGGGCATTCATTCCGTAGCCATACTGCTGAGCCACCTGCGGAGGCGGTTGTGGGGCGCTCTGTACGGCCGCGGAGACATGGATGTACAGGAGGACATTCTGGATCATCACGTAGATGATCGGGAAGATCAGGAAGATCCAGGCCAATTCCGTTTTGTTGTACTGGCACAGACCATACATGATGATACCCAGGACCAACATAAACTTAACCTCTTGCATCGTGAACATCATCGCCAAGGTATCCATCTTGCCCGTGTTGTATCTCTGGAGTCGCTGACGACAGAGATAGACGCTGATGACCGAGACCACCAGGACCACGCCATAGATGATGACCGGCGAACACATCTTCGTCGTAAGAAGTTCATTGATGTCCTTGATGGCTTCCATTCTATGGTTATGGATTAGAAATTATTCTCGGGTAAATAAAAATCGGATGTATCTACCTAGTGTATCTACCTAGTCCTGAACTCTCTCAGGGACGCTAGAGGAACGTATGGACCCAGTTCAGGAAGTAGAACTCGTCGGGATCGCCTTGGAAGGCGAGCATCTGCTTGTAGTGGAACTCTCGGTCGTAGCCGTTGGAGCCCCCATCCCGATGGAAGAAGAGGTTGTGTGTCTGCAAGTCGCAGGAGAGGCATTCAATGTGGCCCATCCCGAGATAGCGGTAGGCGAATTCAAAGACGCGGGTCTGACCATCCTCCACATATTTCTGATAGTCTTTCATCGCCGTCTCTTGGGACAGGATCGTCCACTCGGTCTGGTCCTTAGCGCACAGCGTGACCTCCACGTTCGGATTCCCGATGATCCCATAGAGATGCTTGAGGTTGGTATTGAGTCCTTCGGGAAGTTCCAGAGTCCGTTGGTGAGCTCCTTGGAAGGTCTTCGTGGGTCCCGACAGGAAGAAGGGTGCCTGCGTCGAGTCATGGTGCTCTTCGGACATCCTGCCCTCGGCCAAGAGATCCACCAAGAGATTCATCCGCGTGTGAAGCGTGCGCTCCAGGCGACTCATCTGTGGGCCGGTCATGCTACGAGTGGTCATGCGAGAGGTCATGGTTGGGTTTGGTTGGTGTCGCATAAAAATATCTATCAAATTTAGCTAGGTGTCTAGGAGTCAGGATGATCGTCTCCATCTCCATCTCCACTCTTGTCTTGTCTTACGAGTCGTTCTCCCTCTCGCATCAAATTTATCGTATTTAAAGACACATCGGTCTACGGCTATCAAAGATGGAGAGACCGTGTCCGATCTGCGACGTCCCGTTGTTATTCATGGAGCGATATCCATGGGCGGTCTGTAACGAATGTGCAGAAGACACGGTTACGCGGGACCTACAACCAATCTCATTTTACAATGAGTCGCACTGGGGAGGATTTCTCTCCATCGTCAACGGATCCAGGGGCACCTCCCACGACTGCTACATCCGAGGGATCCCGTGCTACGCCGAAGAAGCAAGATTCGGGGGAATCGTGGTGTCCCGAATCCTGGACGGATCAAAGCAAGCGATACTTGAAGCCGAGGCTCCGGACCCGCTCAAAGATCAGTGTGCTGAGTCCACACGTGATGCGGAAGGTGAGGGGGTGGAGAGTGTTTGTGAGGGTCCGACAGACCGATCCGAGGATCCGTAGTGCTCGCAGGATGTCCATCGTGTCATGCTCAATCGTGAAGGTCTTGTAGCTCTGGAAGACGTCGGGAGAGAGATCCAATAAGTGATCGGAGAGATACTGAAGCAAGGCGGTCTCTCGTTGATCTTCGCTCTCCCGAAAGAGTCTTCGTTCTAAGGCGGGTAACTGATTCACAAATGTCAGACCGCGTTCCCGATGTCGTAGGGTCCAGAGGATCTTCCGGAAGCGTACATCGGGAAGCGAGAGGGTCTGGGCTACGAGAGGAGGGGTTTCCGAATGGATGCGATCTTGAGAGAGTCGGGTCAGAGACATCCCTGGATTCAGGAGGGGGAGGGCCAGGTAGCCCTCATACATCGGTTTGGAGGAGCCTTCGATGAGGGGTAAGTGACCCTGCATCAGGCCCAGATAGGTGGTTTCGGAGAGTCCATGGAAGAGGATATTTCCTTGCTTGTCCTTACCTCGGCGTCCCGCGCGCCCGCTCATCTGTAAGTAATCGCTGGGGGAGTAGGTGGGATTCCGATACCCCGAGAAGGTCACCGAACGGATCGGGAGATCAATGCCCAAACAAAGGGTTCGGTCCGAGACCACGATCCCTAATTTCTTCTGACTCAGGAGACGCTGGACCGTCCAGTTGTATTCGTCGGGCATGGAACTCACATACAGACCGATGCCTCGTTTCAAGAGTTGGAGCAAGGGATCTTCGTACTCCAAGGTCTGACCCGTGGACGCCTTCAGGCGTTTTCGGATGTCCCGGATCTCCTCGCCCGACATCGGATCTCCCTCCGTGAAACAGAAGTCCCGATGCTTCTGAAACACATCCTGCGCCCGGAAATCAGGGTTTGTGAGAAAGGCCTGCTTCTCGCGTTCCAGGTTCTGGAGCTGGGTCCCGAGGGTGGGTTCGTCGTTCTTGCGACATTGGGTCATTGATTGATCATAGAACTCCGAGACCATCTGGATGAAGCGGGCGCGTTCGGAGGCATCGAACTCCGAGAGGCGCGCCTCTTTTTCAGAGAGCGCATCCTTTGTTTTGATCTTGATATGGGAGGCGAAGACCTCCCGTTTCACGAGGTATTCTCGGTAGATTGTATCTTTCTTTTCCAGGATCCGATAGTGGGCGGGATACTCGGAGGTTTCGGCAGACTGGAGGATCTCGTAGACATGGCGGAAGATCTCTTTCGCCACCAGCTCCTCCGTATGGAAATAGAGCATCGGGAGCATCTCTTTACGCTTGCATGTCTGAAAGAAAGGACGGAGTGTCTCTAGAGTGTCCACCGTCCGATACGACTTCTGATGCCGATTCCTCAACTCTACCTTCTGATCGTTCGGTAACTCCTCCACAAAGGCCTTGAGGACGCCCTCGTACTCAGTGGCATCATAGAGCGTCAGGGGACCGGGTCTCGCAAAGTACGTATCGGGACACAGGTCCTCACACCGATCCTCTAGAGGGGTGTCCTGACAGACGTCCGATAAGGATTCGTACATCGTGTAGCAATCGTTCGGTGAAAAGGTCAGATCCCTCAGAGAGTCCGTCTGGGCCACGTCCAGACATCGCAGAGGATGGATCTTCTTGAGACCTGTCTCGGTGTAGACCCATCTCTGTTGGTTGAGGAAGCGCTTCGTATACTCGATGTAGCGCGGGGGCTTCGGATGATACCGAGCGAACAGGTCTCGGAGGAACTCAATGTTGGCGATCGTCGCCGATAACGCGAGATACGGACACGTCAAGAGCTTCACGATGTTTTCGTAACAGAGACCGGTCTCGTACTCATTGAGCATATGGATCTCGTCAAAGACCGCATACTCGAACTGCGTCCCGAGCTTGGGCAAGGACTCTTCGATGATATCCGGGGTCCCTACAAAGATATTCGTGCGATCGTCATAGCCTCCCTCCATGTGATTCTCCACCAGGAAGTGAACCCGATACCCCATCTTGAGGAAATTCGCCCCCACCTGATAGGCCACGGGCTTCGCGGGACAGACGTACAGGATCTTCGTATGCAGGATACCCGTTGCCATCGCCACAAAGGTCTTTCCCGAAGAGGTCGGGGCCTTCACCAAGACGGACTCCTTCTTCCGGATGTAGTCGAGGGTCTCGCGTTGCCACGGATCCAATACATAGTGCCCGGTCTCCCAATCGTTCAACGGAGAGAGCATATGACCCAACTTTTCCAACATATATCCCTTCACCTGATACTCCTGTGTCTTCTCTGTGATCGTCTCTAAGGTCTCTTGGACGTCGGGTGCGAGCGAGGCCACCTGTGTCTGGAGATGGAAATACAGGACCAGCGCATGGTGGAAACAGGTCTTCCG
>MDSY01058238.1_pt1 | contig 11425 bp, 12 predicted proteins | sample 811131 | NCBI WGS metagenome assembly MDSY01 (sample SAMN05326643, study PRJNA326480) | marine metagenome | isolation source: seawater | place: Atlantic Ocean: South West | collected 2010
CCTCATCATCAAAAATGATTCTTGGCCTTTGATTTGAGACGACACATTTCTTACACCATAGGACTTCTTTAGGAATGTGTTGAACTTGTTTCTCAAGTTTTTGTCTTTTAAATGTCATTTAATATCTACCTTGTATTATTATTTATAAATATTCTTTAAAACTTGAATTCCTTTTTGGCCACTTTTTTCCGGATGAAATTGACAAGCAAATATATTATCTTTTATGATCGAAGAGCAAAAATCGATTCCAGCATAATTAGTTATTGTATTGATATAACTGTCATCAGAGGGTTGCACATAATTTGAATGAACAAAATAAAAGTAATCTTCATCTTTAATAATTTTTAAAGGGTTTTTATTTCTACTATTATTTTTATTGTAATTATTAACCTTATTCCAGCCAACATGAGGAACTCTTATTTTATCATTAAGTTTAGAAAAATCTTTAACTTCTCCAGATAATATTCCCAAACCTAAAGCGTCTTCAATTTCATCGCTTCGATCAAAAAGCAACTGAAAGCCAAGACAAATCCCTACAAATGGTTTTCCAGTAGATATAAAATCCTTAATAGAAGTATCTAAATTAAGTTTATTGATATTTTTCATTGCTTCTGGAAAAGCACCTACTCCAGGAAGTATGGCTCCATCACAAGACAAAATTGTTTCATAATCTGATGTAACTATTGCATCAAACCCTAAAGTGGAAAGAGCATTTTTTATACTAAACATATTGCTCATATGATAATCTAATACTGCAATTTTTTTAGTTTTGCTCATAAGGCCTGCATAAAATTTTATTTTCCAATAAAAAAACTCTTAATTTTTCAATAGATATATTTTGAATATTAGAAACAGTTCTTTTACTTTTCAAAAATTCAATATTACCCTCCTCTTCATATCCTTCAATTTGCCTATTATGCAATATGTAATCATAGTGAAATAATGAGGCTATAGCTACTCCACTTATCGGAATATCTTTAGTCAAATTCAAAACATGATCCTTGCTTCCAGCACCTCCATGAATAACAACAGGAATATTTACAGCATCACAAATTTGCTTTGCAAGAAATAAATTAAAACCCCTGCCTACTCCTTCTTGATCTACACAAGTTAGCAATATTTCACCTGCGCCAAGTTGCTCAAGCTCTTTTGCCCAAGAAACAACCTCAAGACCTGAGGAGTTTCGACCATTATCCGAAAATGCCATAAAATTTCCATTTGGCTGTTCAATAGCCTCAATACTAGCAACAATAGTTGATGAACCAAACATTTTAGAAGATGCACTGATTAATTTAGGATTTTCAATAGCTGCCGTATTAATAGAAACTTTATCAGCACCAGCTTTTAGGATATTTTCTATGTCATTAATATCTCTTATTCCTCCTCCAACAGTAAGGGGGATAAAAATTTCTTGTGCAGTTCTAGAAACAATATCTTGTAAACTATTTCGGCCATATAAGCTAGCTACAACATCCTGGTAAAACAACTCATCAGCACCCTGCTCATAATAAAACTTCGCAAACGATTCGGGCTTTCCTAAAACTCTCAACCCCTCAAGATGAATACCTTTAACAAGATTTGGTCCTTTGATATCAAGCCTTGGAATAATTCTGAGTGCTAAAGACATTTTAAAAAACCATTAAAATTGAAATTTAATAATAGTACTCGGAACTTTTAAATTAGCCATAATATTATTTAATACTTAAATTTTTCGACAAATAGCAATTAAAATTTCTGCCGTTTCAATGTTATCTTTATCTGATGCTATTATTTGTCTAGGCATATTATGGTTAGTTGGAAAATTCTCTGTTCCACTATTTTGAGAATACATATTTTCAATTTTAAAAAACATTGATAAATGTTCAACAAAGGAATCATAATCATAATCAAAAAAATGAAATGGTGTTAGTCCCCATTTATTTGGAGTAGAAATTATTAAAACTCCATTTTTTTTCATCCAGTGACTTATATTTTCTAATATTTGTATTGGATCAGGGACATGTTCAATTGTTTCGAATGAAACAAAATAATCAATAGACGATTTTTCAAATGCATTTTGATTTAATAGATCTCCCACCCTATATGAGGAATTTGAAGAGGCATACTTGTTATTTGCATACTTTACTGCCCTTGGATCAATATCTAAACCAAAGATTTTACTATCTAAAGTATCTGAAATTATCCTTGTTCCATAACCTGTCCCACAAGCTGAATCAATAATAACCCCATTTGAACAGCCAAGGGCTTTTAATTCAGTTGCTGCAAAGTTATATCGGTCTTTATGAAACAATCTTCTCGATTCAAGTCCACAAAGGCGATTATTTGCGTCCATTCTCTCACCTTTATTTTTATAAAGCCAATAAGTATCTGGATCAAAAATTATTTTTAAAGATATTGGCCCATCAGGATGATTACGAAAACTGAAGATATCTCTAATTAAATAAAATACTGCGGAAAGGTAGCCATTAAATAATTTGTCAATTTTTTTTAAAACTATTTTTAAAATATTCACTATGTACCTAAATAAAAAAATAAAAAAATAAAAATAGCAGGCTATTTAAGAAATGAATTTTACTATAATAATATTTGATCTAAAATAGAAATAGCACTCAAATTTATGCCTACTCTTCTTTCAACATCATTTTTTTCTATTGGCATAGAAAGAAGCTTGACTCCTAAATAGTCTAATTCTTCTAGATTAATAGAAGCAAGGGTTTGCTTAATATTTTCTTTAGTTAGCAGAGATTTTTCTTCATAGTATGTTGAATTATATGATTTAGCGAAAGGCATGTGTGTATCTTTCCATTCTCCATAAAGCTCATCACTTTTTGATACACCTGAAAATATTAGCCCAGAAAGGATTTTATTACTTGAGGCTAATTTAAGATGCTGTATTGGAGTATTCATACTTCTTCCTTCAATCGCAGACCTTGCCCAATTAATAGTTAGTCCAATGTTATATTGATTCGAAATTTTTAATAGCCCTTTAATTTCATCTTCTATTGATAAGAATCCTTTTTCAAATGGTTGGTGTGGTGAAAATCTATCACAATGTTCAACTACAATTCTTGCGCCATCCCAATCCCAACTCATAATTTGATCTAGTGAATTCATAAAAGAATCTACAGATGATCTTACTCCTGATTTTCCCATCGAAGGAGCTGTTACAATTTGAACAGCAATAATTGATTTTCTGCCATACTGATCATTCATCTTTTTGAGCATATCGTTAACTCTTTTGTACATCGCAATAGCATTTTTTCTGCCTTTAGAATTATCAGATGCAAGGCCAAATGAAGGTTCTTTTGCTAAATATGACATCGTTCCTGGAATACATGTAAGAACATTTTCCCATTTTGGATTAATAATGTCTAAAAGAAAGCTGGAACCAAATTGGTGAATTTCTTCCCCCCAAAATGGTATTTCTAAACCTCTAATTTGAGGAATTGAATCAATCAACTTTTCATAGAACTTTTTCTCTAATCCCTTATCACTTATTGCAAGAGACGGCGCCGTTGCATATGCCCCAATAATATATTTCATATTTAATTAAATTTATCCTGAAAGATACTGTGCACCATTAATATCTATACCAGAGCCAGACATGTAAGTATTTTTATCACTAATTAAAAATTCAATGACTTTGGCTATTTCAATAGGTTGTGCAATTCTTCCAAGTGGAATTTCATTTTCAATAAGATTTAAATCAGAAGGTTCATTTCTATCATAAAGCATTGAAGTACCAACCATGCTAGGGAATATTGAGTTGATTAGCACTCCATCCATAGCCCAATCAATTGCTAATTGCTTAACTAAGCCACTTAAGCCAGCTTTGGAAATAGTGTATTCAAAGCCCGAAAGTTTACTCCCAGTTCTAGAAGCAATGGAATTTACAACAACAACTTTACCTTTAGAATCTTTCAAAAAATGATATGCGTATTTAAAAATCAAGATAGCACCTAATAAATTAACATCATGAACTTTCATATATTCATTTTTATCAAAATTTTGTATATTTTTCTTAGCAATAGCAATCCCTGAAGAATAAATAATTGAATCTATTTTTGTAAATGGAATTGAGTTAAAAAAATGCTTAACAGACAACTCATCTGTGACATCAATCTTTAAATAATCAATTCCAGCAATATCATCAATTTTATTACGAGAACCAATGATAACTTTATAGCCAAGATCTCTTAAATATATTGCAGTATCAAGTCCAATACCTGAAGTTCCACCAATAATAATAACATTTTTATTCATAAATTATTTCACATATTAATAGTCAATAAAGGCTTTTAAACAAACTTCTAAATTCTTAATTAAAAAAAATACTTATATTTATTATAATTTTAAAAACAACCGCCTAAGAGTCAGTAATATCTCTAAATTCTTGCTTTAACTCTCCTAACTTCTTAAATCTATCTGAAGATTGAACAAATTCATGAAGTGGGTGCGTATGCTCAAGTGAGATATGTTTATCTTTTATAGTTTAGGTTTAAATACTTTATTATGTTTTATTTTAAATCATAAAAAGATTTTTTTAGAATATTTGCAAAATCAAAATTTTTAATTATTTTTTTAATTTTTCCACTTGCATCACCATCCCCATAAGGATTTTGAATGTTTTTTAATTTATTTTGAAATTTATCACTATATAGAATATGAAAAGCATCATTAATGGATTTTTCCAAGGGATCGCAATTGATAATACTTTCTAAGTTTATCCTTCCTTTTTGCCTATCACCTATATTAATCGTTCCAATTCCAAAGCTTGGAGCCTCCATGAGGCCACTAGAACTATTTCCAATAACTGCATCAACTTCCCGTAGAGCACTTAGATATCTAACTTGGCCCATAGAGTCAAATGAAATACAATTAACCCTTAATGATACGAATTTATCAATCATTTTATTAATAATTCGTCCTCCCTGATCACTATTTGACTTAGTAAATATGATATTTGTATCTTTTAACTTATCAATAGAATTAAGCAACTCTTGAAATTGTATTTCTGCAGTAGATTTTTCAAGCGTGACGGGATGAAATGTAACTAGGATATTCCTTTTATTAAATTTAAATTTAATTAAATTTTCAAGCTCATCTTTAGAAACTAAATCTAATTTCTTATAATTATCTATTGCAAGGGCTCCAACATTAAATACCCTGTTAGGTTGTTCTCCAAGCTGAATAACTCTTTTTTTATATTCTTCTGTTGATACAAAATGCAAATGACTCATTTTAGTTAATGAATGCCGAATTGCCTCATCAATTACCCCCTCAGTAGATTCCCCTCCTGAAATATGAGCAATTGGTATTCTTGAAATCATTGCTGCAGTTGCTGCACTAAAAATCTCATATCTGTCTCCTAATACGATTAGAAGGTCTGGCAATAATTCAGAATAAACCTTGCTAAAGGATATCTGAGCAAGTCCCATAGATTTTGAAATATCAAGCTCACCATCAGATGTTAACAACATTTCAACTTTTTTATCTATTTTAAAATTTTTCTCAATTTCCCTATATGTAAGCCCAAATTCATTACTTAAGTGCATACCTGTAACAATTAGTTGTAACTGAATATCTTTATCTAATTCAATTTCCTTAAGAAGCCAGAATAAGAGACCATAATCTGCACGAGTTCCAGTTACAACACTGACTTTAATCCTACTCATATTAAATCATCAAATAAATAATTCTTTTTAGCTATTGAGCCAATAACTTCATCCCATTTCATTGGACTGATTCCATTACCAGGCCGCTTTACAGTAATATTTTCTTCTGTAAATATATCACCTTTATTTATATTTTGAATAGCTATTATTGATTTTCTAGCAATGTCTTTATTTGCTTTCTCACTAGAGGAGACGACTTTTTTACCATCACCCATAGCTTTTTCAATATTTCTAATTGCTATAACCATATCTTTTAACTCAACTGGATTTAATGAGGCCTTATGGTCAGGGCCATCAAGAGTTTTGTCTAACGTGAAATGCTTTTCTATTACGGTTGCTCCCATTGCAACAGCTGCAATATCGACTTCAATGCCTAACGTATGATCACTGTAACCTACAGGTATATCAAAATATTTTTGAATAGTTAGCATTGCTCGCAGGTTAACATCTTTCATTGGAGTTGGATACATTGTATTTGCATGTAATATTGTAATATTTTCTTTAATAGTGCCAGCTTTAAGAAGAATACTTAATGCATCCTTAATTTCGTTCATGGTAGACATCCCAGTTGACATTATTACTTTTTTTGACAATGAGCCAATTCGTCTCAAATAAGGAAGATTTGTAATTTCTCCACTTGGAATTTTATAAATATCAAGACCTAAAGACTCTAAAAGATCAATACTTTTAAGATCAAAAGGTGTAGATAAAAATTTAATTCCTTTGTTTTGGCAGTAACACAAGAGAGTTTTATGAGCATCAATGTCAAGCTCTAATTTTTTTAACATGTCAAATTGAGATTCATTTGACTCACCTGTCTCTTTTTGATATTGAGCCTTTGGAGCAGTTTGAGATACTACATTTTCAGTTTTAAAAGTTTGAAATTTCACTGCATCTGCACCAGCAGATACTGCTGCATCGATTAATTTCATTGCAATATGAATATCACCATTATGATTAACTCCTGCTTCTGCTATTATGAATACATTATTTCTCATTAAGGCCTTATGCTTGATAAATCATTCCAGAAAAACCTAGCTGAAGATATTGGTCTCTGATACTAGAAAAATAAGGAGTAGGAATAATAATTAAACAATCATAAACTGAAAGATTCAGATTATTAATACTCTCAACTTTATGTCCAAAAAAGAAATGATTAAGTTTAATTTCATCATTATCTACCAAAGTAAAAGTAAAATTATTATCAAGCCACCCTAAAATATTATTTAATTTATTAGTAGCACCATGAATAATGATATTGTCGTAATTCTCAATAGTCTCAGAGAATTTATTCAACCTCTCTTCTAAGAGCTTTGAATAACTAGTATATGGGTTAATTTTATTTTTAAGCACACTAATTTTACTGTCTAAAATTGCACTTACATAAATTGCATCTGGCTCTAGGGTAATTGAATTAAGCTTAAAACCATTATTTGCTAAAAGGAAGTTAATACTATCTTTTGTATAGTAATGAACATGCTCATGAATAAATAGTGCTGGGTCACCAGATTCTAACTCAGCTTCCGCATTAGGAACTGCAAAAAAAAGCTCACCATTATTATTTAAATTATTTTTTACAAATTGTAAAACTGAATTTATATCTTCAATATGTTCAAAAACTGCATTTGCAAAAATTAAATCAACTTTACCTAAGTTTGTTTCGCTATTTGCAAATGCTTTAATAAATTCTATATTACCAATTTTTGCGCTCTCTGAAAGAGAAGGCTCCACTCCTATAAGTTTGCTATAACCATGACTTTCTAAGAATCTTAATAAATAGCCATCAGCGCATCCAATTTCAATTGCTGAACTATAATTAATATAATTAATTCGACTCAAAAAAGCTTTTGCTCTTTCAGAGCCCCAATTGTAGTCACTTGGCGGAGTGCTTGCAACTGCATGGCCAAAACTATATATTTCTGTTAATTTTTCTGACAACTCATTAGAAATATTCTCATACACATGGCCACATCTTGAGCATTGTCTAATATTACAAGGGTATTTGGCATTTTCTATTTCACTTGAACCAGTCCAAATTGAAATAGAGTTTTTACTTAGTATTTCAATATATTGTGATGCTTTACATAAATAACATGCCATTCTTTAACTCAACTTTTTTAATTTGTTATTATTAATTATAGTTTGTGATGACAAGCCTGCATCCTTAAAACTCATAGATGAGCTTTTGTCACCATATTCAGCAATTAAATTCAATGCTAAATCTTTATAAGATAAATTATACTCAGAAGTATTAAAGATACCGTTCTCATCGCCCTCGATAAATAGATTTACCTTTTGTACAAGATTATTAATACTTATAAAACCACTTACTCTTCTTCCATTTCCATAAACAGTAATATTATTTGTTTTAGAGAGTTCCTTCTTCATTACTTCAAAAATTCGGTCACCTTTTTCATTTTCAATAACCTGAGATACTCTTAAATGAACTATATTTATATCATTACAAAAAATATCAAGAATATTTTCACCACAAAATTTTGCTAACCCATATAAAGAATCATTATTAATAGATGGCCTTATTTCAGAAACTTCTGAAAACTCTCCATCTTGATTAGGATAGACAGCTGTTGATGAAAAATTAATTATTTTAGTCGGCCTTAATTTTTTAATAATTGAAACTAAATTTTCATAAATTTTAATATTATTGCTAAGTAAAGAAAAATTATTTTGATTTTCATTCGAGCACATAACTGCAGCCAAGTGAATTACCATGTCTACATCAACTTTCTCTTTTAAAAAAAGGTTAATATGCCCTTTATCTAATAGGTTTACTGTAAAAATATTTTTATTAAAACCATATATTTCTCCATTAACTAACTGAAATATTTTATGTTTAGATTTAATATCATTAATTAAATGTTTTCCAATAAAACCATTTGCGCCTGTAAATAAAATATTCATTCTTCTAATCCAACAAAAAACTCATCAAAATACCTTTGAACTTTTCCCTCTTTCATGTCAAAGTCTATTTCTTTTTCATTCAATATGAACTCTAGAATATATTCAACTTCATTAAATCCATACAGTGATCTTATATAAGTTGTACCTGAATGTCTGGCGTTTATTTCAAATATTTTAGGTACACCCTGATCCATCCTCAATTGAAAGTTACAAACACCAAATTGATTAAGTCTTAAAGATACTGACTCAATATAGTCTTTAATAGCCAAAGGAAAATCAGCTCTTAAAGATGTTGTATGGGTATTTCCATCTTTCAATGTTCTATTTAAAACTATACTTTTTTTAACATCCCCATTAAAAGCTATAACGCCACAAGTATATTCACTCTCATCACTACCAATATATTCCTGAATTATGGGATTTTTAATATAACTAATTTTTTGATTTAGATTTAACTTGTCATTTACAACATGTACATCAACACTTCGGTAACCTTTTCGGGGTTTTATAATCATTGGGAAATGTATTAAATCTTCCTCAATTGCCGCATCTATTTCTGACTCTAAAAAAGACAAAGGATAGTTAAAGTTATTATCTTTTAAAAACTCATAAGTTAGGTATTTATCATCTGCAATTTCAATTGTTCTTTCATCACTAACAATTACTTTGCAAGAAGTAAGTCTTTCTATTTGATTTTTGTACTTAGAAAATAATGGCAACTCAAAATCTACACCCACAAACAATATTTCTACATGATTATCATTTATTATTGACTGGACACTTTTAAGCCAAATGGATTCTGTTATAGCAATATCTAGAAGATCAGGTAGAACAAAATTTTTATCTACCCAATTAGAGCCTACTGTATTTTCAAAATAATCCATGCCAATTAATGTATTATTTTTAAATGAGGAGTTCTTTATTGATTTGATAATTGCTTGGCCAAACAATGAGCCAGTACCAGTAATGGCAATTACACTCATAATAAATCTTCTTTTAACTGTTTATTCCACCTACCAAGTGGCTTTATAGCATGAGAATCTGAACCAATACAAACGAAAGGATTATATTTTTTCAATAATGGATAAAGAATATCAAGACTCTTAATATGATATCTACCACTGAAATCAAATGCAATTTCATTTTGACAGCATTTTGAGATAATTTCCTCATAATAAGAACAAGGGAATTCTCTAAAATGTGTCATTGACATCCCTCCAGCATGTCCAAGCACATTAAAACCTCCTTTATTTAATGCCGCAAGGCTTAGCTCAAGCTCTATTTCTTGAGCAATATTTTTTTTAAATTCCGATGCTTTGTATAATCTACTTCCTAATGGGAACCTGTGAACGCTTACAATTGCAATATCAGCACGCAACGCAATTTCATCTTTAACATCGATATTTCCACTAAAGTCAGCGACTTTAGCTTCAAAACCAACATATATATTTAATTTTGACTTACTATTTAAAGATTTTATTTCAGTCTCATAATTATCAAAATAATCAGACTCAATACGAATATGATCTGTAATTGCAATAGAATTTATTTTATTATCTTGCGCGCTATTTATAATCTCAGAAATAGTATTTTTTCCGTCAGTCCAAGTTGAGTGCATATGAAAATCAACACTTAATGACTCATGAGATAAATCATTAAACCTAGGGAAAAAATTTATAGGTTTCATAATAATTTAGTCCTCATAGACATGAGCAACATCTGCCCTACTAACTGCCATTCTTATCGCTCTAACAGTGCCAGAAGCAGTTATTTTATGTTTTCGATTTTTCTTCATAAAAACAATTTCACCTTGAACGATTTTCCTATTTTCTCCTTCAATCTCCCAATCCCATTCTCCCTCTACTATATACCACCACTCGTTCCAATCTGGATGATAATGTCTTCGATTACCCTCACCAGGCATTTGACAAATAATTGTCATAGAATTACTATCGGTATCAATCACTCGCTTACTCCAAGAGATATCTTTTGGCATAGATAATAATATATCAGACAAGGCAACAACTTCATTATTTACGTCAAATAAATCATTTACCTTCACACCATCTTTTTCTAGAATTGAAGGGACATCTACCTCACTTCTCTCATTATTCTTTTGACCATAATATTGAGGATTAACTTTAGGACTTTTAAGAGCGACTGAAACTGCCTCAGCTAAAATAAAATCCTCCTCATTATCAATATCAATAGAAGAATACCCCTTTAATTCAAAGAAACCAGTTTTTCCTATACCACCATGGTATGCAACTCCTCGATTAGCAATATTCTCTAAAAAAAATTCTGACTTCCATCCCATTAATGCAGTTGCATATGACAATACTGGAGTCATAGTTTGAGAAGGTGGGTTTTTTTTAAGTTTATCAAAGTTAATTGGCCGATCTTTATAAATACATGCAATTTGTTGATGCTCAACTGAAATCAACGTATCTAGATCATCAGTTATAATTTTATTAACAAACTCCTCTATCTCTTTTTCAGTTATGAAGGGAGAAGTTGGAAGAACTTGAATTAAAATGTCACAATCTATATTGCTTAAAAATTCATTGGCAAATTCATCATTGGTCGCCTCATCAGATGACAAATAATCTGGTCGATTATAGTAACTAATATCATATCTATCTGCAATCTCTGAAAAAATTTCGTCTTCACTATTTATATAGACAGCATCAAAAATTTTAACTTTACTCAAGGTTTCTAAAACGTGCTCTATAAGTGGCTTGCCATCTAGAAGTCTTAAATTTTTTGACTTTATTCTTTTACTACCCATTCGGGCTGGAACCATAGCTACAATTTTCATAATTTTCTAA
>MDSY01061923.1_pt1 | contig 11423 bp, 6 predicted proteins | sample 811131 | NCBI WGS metagenome assembly MDSY01 (sample SAMN05326643, study PRJNA326480) | marine metagenome | isolation source: seawater | place: Atlantic Ocean: South West | collected 2010
ATAAAATTTCGTTTTGCCATTTCCACCATCGGCACTAAACTTTGTCTCTGTGATAAGGCCAGTGTTTCCGTATATTTCATCTTCATAGTCTATAAGTGTACCTGTATTGTAAGCAGGTAATTCGTCTGCTCCAAAGGTAGAAACAACACTGGCAGCTGTCCAAGGACGCATCCCAATTCTTTTGGCAATTGTCTGCATACCTACATCTTGTCCAAATCTAAAATTTGTCTTTCCATTTTTTCCCCTTTTTGTTGTTATAATAACAACCCCAGCATTCGCCCTAGTTCCATAAATTGCAGCAGCAGAGGCTCCTTTTAAAACTTCGATACTCTCAATATCGTTTGGATCGATATCTGATATTCTATTCGCTGAATTTTCTTCATTGCCTCTATTTGCACCAGATGCAAATCGAAGCCCTGAAGGAATTTCTACATTATTAATGTACACCCCATCTACAATAAACAGCGGTTGATTGTTTCCGTTAATAGAGGAAACACCGCGTAATCTCATTGCGAACCCTCCACCAGGTGCACCCGAGGAAGATACAATATTTACCCCTGTGAGCTTCCCGTACAAAGCACCATCTACTGTCGCTTGTCCTGTGGTTCCGATCAACTCTTCTCTGGATACTGTAGACACAGCATTGGCTAGGTTTGATCTTTTAATTGAGGTTGCAAGTCCAGTAATAACGACTTCTTCTAATGCTTCTGCATTTTCGCTCATTGCGATCGTAGCAGGAGCATCGGTCGTAAAGATTTGCTCTACTGTAGTATACCCAAGAGTAGAAAACTCTAGGGTTGCTGGTAAACTTTCAACTTCAATGGAGAAGTTACCTTCTATATCGGAGGTCGTTCCATTTGAAGTTCCTTTTTGAATCACATTTGCAAAAGCAACGGATTCTCCAGAATCAGTGTTGATTTTCCCTGTAAGTGTTGTTTGCGCGAACACAATACACGGAAAAATGAGTAATAATAGCAGGATAATCCTGCTGTTAGCGTTTTTTTGTTTCATAATTAGTTGTTTTTTTAGTTGGTCGAAGTTAACAAAGATTTTACAATTCATACCATTTGTAGTCATTTTAATACATATTACCCTCCAAATCGCTGAGTATCCAACCATTATTCTTTTCTAGTTTTTAACGTTTGGCAGCTATTATCTTTATAGATTTGCATTTTTATTACTATTCAGAGAAACCTAACTATTCGAAATGTACAGAACACATACCAATGGCCAATTAAACGCCTCATTTATAGGAGAAGAAGTAACCTTAGCTGGATGGGTCCAAAAAACCCGAAATAAAGGCTTTATGATTTGGGTAGATTTAAGGGATCGATATGGGATAACTCAATTAATTTTTGACGAAGAGCGGACTACAAAAAAAATGATGCTAGAAGCTTCAAGTTTAGGTCGCGAATTCGTAATTCAAGCAAGGGGAACCGTTATTGAACGCGAATCACAAAATCCAAAAATAAAAACTGGTGAGATAGAAATACTCGTTTCCGAATTCACGGTGCTTAATAAGTCACTTACGGTTCCCTTTACTATAGAAGATGATACAGACGGAGGAGAGGATCTTCGCATGAAATATCGCTATTTGGATATACGCAGGAATCCTGTGCGTGAAAACTTAATTTTTAGGCATAAGGTGTCAATGGCGGTTCGAAATTATCTTTCTACACAAGAATTTGTAGAGGTTGAAACTCCTTATCTTATTAAATCAACTCCAGAAGGAGCGAGAGACTTTGTGGTTCCATCACGGATGAATGCAGGTCAATTTTACGCCCTACCCCAATCGCCACAAACATTTAAGCAATTATTGATGATAGGCGGACTGGATAAGTATTTTCAAATCGTAAAGTGTTTTAGAGATGAAGACCTGCGGGCAGACAGGCAGCCTGAGTTTACTCAAATAGATTGTGAAATGGCTTTTATAGAGCAAGAAGACATCTTAAACACTTTCGAGGGCTTAACAAGACACCTACTAAAGGAAATAAACAATGTAGACATTGCTGCTTTTCCAAGGATGACCTACGACGAAGCCATGCAAAAATATGGAAATGACAAACCAGATATCAGGTTTGGAATGGAGTTTACCGAACTCAACGAACTTACGCAGCATAAAGATTTTGGAATCTTTAACAATGCCGAATTAGTAGTTGGAATAGCAGTTCCGGGTGGAAACAAATACACCCGCAAAGAGATTGATAAATTAATAGATTGGATAAAGCGCCCTCAAGTTGGAGCCATGGGGATGATTTATTGTCGATGCAACGATGACGGAACTTTTAAATCTTCCGTTGATAAATTTTACTCCCAAGAAGACCTCGAAAAATGGGCCAATGCTTCGGGAGCAAAACAAGGAGATCTTATTTGTGTTCTCTCTGGAGAAAAAAATAAAGTGCGGGCGCAACTAAGCGCCTTACGTATGGAACTCGCTGAAAGACTTGGCCTCAGGAAACCTAATGAGTTCGCTCCACTTTGGATTGTCGATTTTCCCTTGTTAGAATGGGATGAAGATAGTAAACGCTATCATGCAATGCACCATCCATTTACGTCACCAAAACCCGGACAACTTGAATTACTGGCTACCAACCCAGGGGCAGTAAAAGCAAATGCTTACGATTTGGTTTTAAACGGGAATGAGATTGGAGGCGGTTCTATTCGAATTCACGATAAAGAAACACAACGAGTAATGCTCAAACATCTTGGGTTTACGGATGAAGAAGCAAAGGCCCAATTTGGATTCTTAATGGATGCTTTTGAATTTGGAGCGCCACCTCATGGTGGTATCGCTTTTGGTTTGGATAGACTGGTCGCAATATTGGGGGGCCAAGAAACAATACGAGATTTTATAGCATTTCCAAAAAATAATTCAGGAAGAGATGTAATGATTGATGCTCCGGCATTTATTGATGACCAACAATTGAACGAATTGAGTTTACAACTAAATATTAAATCGTAACTTAAAATCCTGCAATTGCAGGATTTTTTGATTCTACTAAAAATGCCCGGGCAAAAAAGAAACGTTCTCACCAAATTACTCATATGGCGATTTAAATATATATCGCACAAGCATTTTGTCTATATTATAAGTACTGTGGTCGGTATCATGTCTGGAATAGTAGCTGTTTTAATAAAGAATGGAACTCATTTTATAGAACTGATACTAGAAGGTAATCTCATTAAAGAGTATCACAATGCATTTTACTTTATATTTCCAATAATTGGGTTGAGCCTAACCTATATATTTATGAAATACATATTTAGGCAGCGTATTACGCAAGGTATTCCTGCCACGCTCTTTGCTATTTCAAAGAAAAAAGGAATCATGAAACGGTTTCAGATGTGGGGAGGTTTATTGGCAGCACCTATTACCGTGGGGTTTGGAGGATCTGTTGGGCTTGAAGGACCAACCATTGCTACTGGAGCAGCATTGAGCTCCAACCTTTCGCGTATTTTACATATGAATCAAGCTACTAGAACCTTGCTTATAGGTTGTGCGGCTGCTGGAGCCATGTCATCAATTTTTAAGGCCCCTATTGCGGCAATCATATTTGCGATAGAAGTTTTTAGTCTCGATCTCACAATTGCGTCAATGATTCCCTTATTATTGGCTTCTGTTTCAGCCATTATAACATCTTATTTTTTCTTCGGAAATGATATCTTACTCCCCTTTAATATAGAAGATGAATTTCTAATAAAGGACATTCCTTTTTATATGCTACTAGGTATTGTAGCGGGTCTTATGTCTGTATATTTTACAGCTATTTATGAGCATTTTCAAAAATTATTTGAAAAAATAGGTTCGCCCGTAAAACGTCTTGTTATTGGTGGTATTGGCATTGGAGTGCTTGTTTACTTTATCCCACCCTTATATGGTGAAGGTTTTGATGTTATCAACAACTTGGTACAAGGAAACCCTGAGAAGGCTCTTGAAAATAATATATTCCAGCTAGACGGTACCAATGTATGGGTCATGATTGTCTTACTAACAGGCCTTGTTTTGTTTAAAGTTATAGCCAGTTGCCTTACTTTTGGTGCAGGTGGCGTAGGAGGCATTTTCTCGCCTACATTGTTTATGGGAAGTATTATGGGGTTTACGCTTGCAAAAGTACTGAACAGCATTGGTTTTCTATCCAGTCCTGTTTCGGAAAGCAACTTTACATTGGTAGGAATGACTGGTCTTATGGCCGGAGTGCTGCATGCTCCGCTTACTGCAATTTTTTTAATTGCAGAGGTTACAGGAGGGTACGAATTATTTATCCCGTTAATGATCACTGCAGCGATTTCCTTCTCAATCACTAAATACTTTGTTCCACACTCTGTTTATGCCATGGAGTTGGGCAGAAAAGGAGAGTTGATTACCCACAATAAAGACCATGCTGTACTTACATTAATGGATATTAAAACAGTTATTGAACGAGACTTTATAGTTGTTTATGTAGACATGACCTTGGGAGATTTAGTTCATAAAGCTATTGTTAAATCAAAACGCAACTTATTTCCTGTTGTAAATAAGGAAACAAAAACGCTAGAAGGAATTATTCTTCTCGATGATTTGCGCCCAGTGATGTTTAACCAATCATTATATTCAGAAATAATTGCCAGAGACTTGATGCAAGCACCTCCAGAACTTATCTATTTAGAAGATAATAAAATGACCGATGTTATGAAAAAGTTTCAGGATACCGGCGCCTGGAACCTTCCAGTAATCTCCAACGGCCTCTATTATGGTTTCGTCTCAAAATCAAAAATGCTTACTGCGTATAGAAGAAAACTCATTGACTTTTCAGGAAAATAAAATATGAAACATTTTTTAAGAATATTATTAATTGCGGTGATAACAGGAATTGGAACGGGTTTTTACCTTAAATCGAGTGACGAAAAACTAGGGCACTTAATTATCGGATTGTCAATCGTTACAGGCTTTTTTATACTCATGCCTATTTTTATTTACGATCGATGGAAAGACAGAGATGTAAAGGATTATATGCTAACTAAAGAAAATATTGAAAAAATGCGCGATTTTCAGCGGGACCATAAAATATAGAAAACAATAGTTAGTTTTCAAGCGGCAATTCTTCTCAAGTTAAAACCTACTAGCGGAGCGCCCTCCAACTTACACCACAATGGGAAACTATCAACCCTCAACTTAATTTAAATTCCGTTTTTCAATAAAAAACCGCTTTAAAATAGCAGCCGCTTCCTTTTCTAAAACACCTCCTTTAATTTTTGTTTTAGGATGCAACTTTGTTTTTAAAGCAATGCATCCTCTCTGCTGATCACGCGCTCCAAATACAATGTTGGAAATTTGACTCCAAAATAAGGCCCCAGCGCACATTTGGCATGGCTCAAGGGTTACATAAATTGTACAATCTCGTAAATACTTTCCTCCTAAAAAATTTGACGCGGCCGTAATAGCTTGTATTTCGGCATGTGCTGTTACATCGGTGAGGGTCTCGGTAAGATTGTGAGCCCTTGCAATAATTCTATTGTCTACAACCACTATAGCCCCTACAGGCACTTCTCCTTTTTTATAAGCCGCTTCAGCTTCCTGAAGGGCTTGTTTCATAAAATAGACGTCATCGTAATGAGGTATCACAAGTGGATATTTAAAATTAATACTTAGCAGCGACAAACGAAATTGCCTTTTACAAGACTCTCCAACAAAAGTACAAAAGCAAAATGTATCTTTGTATTGTGACTAAAAACTATTTAGACAGCATTAAATTCCCTTCTGATCTTCGAAATCTGCCAACTGAAGACCTACCTAAAGTCGCACAAGAACTTCGCGACTTTATCATCCATACTGTTGCAATAAAAGAAGGACATTTAGGCGCAAATCTAGGCGTCGTCGAGTTGACAATAGCGCTTCATTATGTGTTTAACACTCCTGAAGACATCTTAATTTGGGACGTTGGCCACCAAGCATACGGACACAAAATACTTACTGGTAGAAAGAAAAACTTCCACACAAATAGAATGTTGGGTGGAATTAGCGGTTTCCCAAAAAGAGAAGAAAGCACATATGATGCTTTTGGAACAGGCCATAGCAGCACTGCAATTTCGGCAACTTTAGGAATGGCGATTGCTGCTCAATTGAAGGGTAATAATACCCGACAGCATATTGCAATTGTTGGAGACGCTTCCATAGCGAGTGGAATGGCGTTTGAAGCGTTGAATCACGCCGGAGTTACCAATACAAACATACTAGTTATTTTAAACGACAACGCCATTGGAATTGACCCAAGCGTTGGTGCTCTAAAGGAATACTTCATTAAAGTTAACTTAGACGGTGCCCCAGACACTGACAATATATTTGAAGCGCTGAACTTTAATTATTCGGGGCCTATAGATGGTCATAATATAACCGGGTTAATTTCAGAATTGAAAAAGCTCATGCAAATACAAGGGCCTAAGCTTCTTCATATAATTACAAAGAAAGGAAAGGGATTGCGCCAAGCTGAAGAGAACCAAGTGGTCTATCATGCACCTGGAAAGTTTGACCCAAAAACTGGAGATTTATACCCAAAAAGCAATGAACTTTCCCCTCCAAAATTTCAAGACGTTTTTGGAAAAACCTTATTGGAATTGGCAACTCAAAATAAAAATATTGTAGGGATAACACCTGCAATGCCTACAGGGAGCTCACTCAAGTACATGATGGAAGCTTTCCCCTTAAGAGCATTCGACGTTGGCATTGCAGAACAACATGCTGTTACTTTTGCAGCTGGACTGGCTGCACAAGGAATGCAAGTGTTTTGTACAATATATTCTACCTTCTTGCAGCGCGCTTACGACCAAATAATACACGATGTCTGTTTGCAAAAACTGCCTGTAATTTTCTGTTTAGACAGAGCTGGATTGGTTGGTCAAGATGGCCCTACACACCACGGTATTTTCGATATTTCCTTTTTAAGGTGCATACCAGATCTTATTATCTTTTCACCGAGAAATGAAGTTGAGTTAAGAAACATATTATACACGGCCCAATTAGGCCTTGAACTGCCTATTGCTATTCGTTACCCGCGGGGTCGTGGAAATGAACTCGACTGGCAAAATGAGTTCTCAAAAATAGAAATTGGGCGAGCCATAGCATTAAAAAAAGGCAGCTCTGTTGCTATTTTAACAGTTGGTATCATGGCACACAATGCAATGGAAGCTATTAACAAATGTTCGGCTGTTGATAAAATTGCTTGTTTTGATATGCGATTTATCAAACCGTTGGACGAAAAAATGCTCCACGTAATTTTCAAAGAATACAAAACGATTATCACTATTGAAGATGGTGTCATAAAAGGAGGTTTTGGCAGCAGTATTGCCGAATTCTCCGCACTGCACAACTATCCTAATAAAATAGAACTTCTCGGAATACCAGATGTATTTCCTGAACATGGAAGTGTGGAAGAACTTCAGCAGCTTTCTGGAATTTCTTCAGCAGAAATTTTAAAAAAGATTGAATTTTACATATAAAAAAAGGAGGCTAAAGTAGCCTCCTTTTTCAAAATTGATATATGTAACAGCTGCGTATTATTTAATAATCAACTTAGCTGTATGGATATAATTATCTCCGTTAATTTGAACAATGTATATGCCTGTCTTTAAACTTTCCGCATTAATGTTTACAGAGCTTTGCAAGTCTACATTTTCGGTAAATACAGTTCTTCCATTAAGATCAACTATAGAGATAGTAACATCACCAGCATCTACAATTGAACTAATATTTATGTTTCCATTTGAAGGGTTTGGATAGATACTAAAATTTCTACTTGTTCCTGCATCAGATGTACCTAAAGCACAATTAGGCGGTAAATCAAAAGCTTCCACTCCATCGCTTAAGCTTTGAGAAGATCCCTGAGTAGCACTTGCCCCAAGACCTCTTCTTGCGAAAGCTTCCCAAATTAAACATTGATTCTCACCTCCATTGGTAATTAAATCTGCCTCTAGAATTGCGTCTCTGCCATCTACGAAACCAGGATTACAAGCTTGAAGCTTCATCCCATCAACAACCAATTGCATTGCAATGTTGTTTCCAGAGGTTCCGCCGTATACATCACCAATGGTACCTCCATTTGCGTCTATAAGATCCCAGGTCATGTCCCATATCATACTCGCCCAAACAAATCCAACACCATGGGGAACAGAAACATTTCCATTGATATCGGCATAGGTATAATCATTGACTGCAAAGTCTGTACTGTAAGGTGCTTCTCTAATACCGCCTCCTGTTATTGGATTTCCAGTTGCAAATGTTCCAATACCTCTCGCATCGGTTCCTTCATCTCCTGGCTCTATTGTGATCATCATTCCTACGTAATCACTCCAACCTTCACCCATTTGCTCTGAGTTGCCTAAGCAACTGGTATTGGTTGGACCTCCTGTTAAGCGATTCGAAATACCATGGCCATATTCATGCCCAATAATTCCATTGTCGAGAGAACCGTCTCTGTCTAATGAAGCGTTTGCCCCACTTATTGTCCCATTGACTGTAGCCGCCATTAATTCTGAAATTAATGCTTCTCCATCTACGTCGGATATCATAAAAAGCGGTATCGTTACAGACGCACCAACAGCTCCTCCTGCCATTACAATAGCGTCTCCAGCAACATTATTTACCATAATCACTGCGATTGCTCCTTCGTTTTCAGCTGCAAGTGCTTTAAATCCAAATTCACAAGCACCTCTTCTAATGACCGCTATTTTTCCAGCAAGACTCGCGCCGTTAGTAATAGGATCACAGGCATCATTCTCATCTGTCGATCCAGTTGAATTGTCATCTTCTACCAATGCCAAATCTTCTGTTAATGGCGTCGCTGGAATTGCGCCTCCAAATGCTGCAGGAACTCCACTGTAAATACCGGCAAGTGGTCCATTGTTAATTTCTAAAATATCGGCAACTGGGCCAGTCGCACCGTCCCATAAAAACATCTGCATTCTTGGACGTGATCCATCTGGGGGAGTACCAAAATTTGCATTGTTCGTTCCCGATCCGTCCTGTGCGTCTGCTAGTACGTAATCATTCGCATTTCCTGGGTTTCCGTAATTGTTGGCTTGAAAGTTTCCACTGGCCTCATCAAAACCATATCGGTACCAAACATCATGCATGATGTTATTTAAATAAAATAAATTGGTAGTTGCAGCGTCCAAGTAGCCCACTGGCTGTTGTGTAAAATCGTATGGGAAATCAAAAACCAAACTTGTTCCTCCATCTGGTGATGCTCCGTTACCATTGTTACCATTTATATCATCTTGAGCGAGAACATTATTTCCTCTTGTAGTTGTAAACTCTGGCCCTGCTACTCCATTTGTATCGTGCCATCCAAAAGGCGAGGCAATTGGATCAGAAGGATCAGACAATAATTCATCTGAGCCATGATTTGGGCTTTCCGCAGGAATAGGGAAAACCCTGTAATCTCCTACGAAAGCCATAGGGCTTGATGGTGCTTTTGCAGCAAAAAGAATACTTTGGCCGCTGTCATGATTCACACGCGTATGAGATGCAGCATCAAAATTACAACTAACGACCCAATCAATGGTATCTAGATGTTCGCCAGTCACAGCGTCAATTCTCATACTGTAGTAATGACTTCCATCTCGTAGCGCTATACTTAAATCCCATGCTAATCTCAACCTATTCGTCTCGGTAGTTTGATACACTAACTTTACAGGAATATTCTCTAAGGAAATATTTCCATTAGAAAATATAAATGAATTTGGACCTACCGTTTCTAGTAGCTGCAGATTCGCTGGTGTAGGAAGTCCGGCAGCACCCGCTGCGCTCGACACTGCTGCTGCAGCTGTAGTAGTCGGCACCGTCGTATTGACTTTTTGAGCAACTTCATTTGTAAATGATAAACTTGCGTTTAAAACATTTCCATTTTGAATTGCAAAAGAAGAAGTTGAATTGAAGATTTCTATGCCCTGATACGTTTGATTAACGTAGACATTGTCTAAGTTCATGCTCTTAGAGAAACTATTCGATTTAACATTAAACTCGGAAACATCCTGAGGCTGTAATCCTAGCCCGGAGCGATTGTTGGTTAAGTAAGTACTTACGGACCCATTAAAATCTTGAGCACTTGCGATTGTCATCATAAAAAATGACAATACATAAAGTAGTTTTTTCATATTTATTTTTTGTTTTTACAGAGCAAAAGCTCATTTTTTTTAAAGCCCCAAATTACTGCTTAACAGTCAAAAAAATAGAATATTACGATTATTTAACAAATAATATAGAATCATTCTAAATAGACCCATTAATTTTCTGAAAAATCTGGAGTGCATTACCATCTGTCAGTAAAGAAATTTTAGTACAGCATTCCATCAAATAATCGTAAGTAGATGAACTGTTATCCACTTTATTTTTAAAGCTTTCTAAAATCAAGCGATCGAAGTGTCTAGAAGACTGGTCGCAATGATTTTCATACGCGCTTGTATAGGTTTCTAACAAAGTTGTTAGTATTTTACAACCTGCTATTTCTTTATCAATAACCTCATTGCTTTGATATACTTTAGCTACAGAAACCTTTATTATATCTTCAATTTGAGCTTTATAATGACTCTTGTCTAGTAATGATTCTGAAAAACTGCCTTTTAAAATCTCTTCTTCATAAGCTAGGAAAATTGAGGCTGCTTCTGTTATTAAGGTATTTATTGCTAAAGATCTGAGATATGCCAGTCGATCAGAAGTCAAAATCAAGCTATAGTACTTATCGGTATTGATACTCGACTGAACCAATCTTATGAGGTATTCAAGAGCAAGTTCTTCGTCAATTAAACCCAAATTAATACCATCTTCAAAATCAATAATTGTGTAACAAATATCGTCTGCTGCCTCAACCAAATAAGTTAATGGATGTCTTGCATACCGAACGTTATCGTCTTTTCCTATTTTTAATAGTCCTAGTTCGGTTGCAACTTTTTCAAAAAACAGCTTTTCGGATTGAAAAACACCAAACTTTTTATCTGCAACATGATTGGTTGGCTTTTTAGGAAGCGATTCCTTTGGATACTTCATAAACGCTCCGAGTGTCGCATAAGACAATCGAAGACCTCCTTCTACTCCATTTTTAGTTTCTGTTACAATTTTAAAGCCGTTCGCGTTTCCCTCATAATCAATCAAGTCTTGATATTCCTTATCGCACAGCTGTTCTTTAAATCGACGCCCATTCCCATCTGAAAAATATTCTCCAATCACTTTTTCTCCGCTATGTCCAAAAGGTGGATTTCCGATATCATGGGCCAAAGCAGCCGCTGCGACAATTGCACCAAAATCATTAAATTGATATCCATGTGTTTTGGAAAGAGCTGGGTGTTTTTCTAAGATAGCTTTGCCTACAATTCTACCCAGAGACCTTCCTACAACAGAGACCTCCAAACTATGCGTCAATCTTGTATGAACAAAAGAGGTTTTCGATAATGGG
>MDSY01089288.1_pt1 | contig 11419 bp, 11 predicted proteins | sample 811131 | NCBI WGS metagenome assembly MDSY01 (sample SAMN05326643, study PRJNA326480) | marine metagenome | isolation source: seawater | place: Atlantic Ocean: South West | collected 2010
AACTATCCTTTAAGACGGGGAAAATGGGATGCTTTAGAAGGTGGACTTAGAGTTCCTTTAATTATAGCAGGTCCAGGTATTGAAAATGGTAATGAATCTCAGGTTCCTGTTTCTGGTTCTGATATTTTACCTACTATTAAAGATTTAGCAGGAATAAGTAATTTCAAATTAAATGAAATAGATGGAGGGAGTTTTAAATCTATTCTTTTTGACCCTGCAAAAGTAGAAATAAAGAGAGAAGTTGATGGACTTTTCTTTCATGTCCCTTACAAAAACGGAATTGCTTTGAAAAGACCCCATTCCGCCGTTAGAAAAGGGGATTTTAAACTTGTTAAATTTCAAGACAATGGTGAGCTATTTCTTTACAATATTAAAATGGATAAAAAAGAAAGTATGAATCTTACTTCTATGAATCCAAAGAAAACTAAAGAGCTTGAGAAGTTGCTAATGAATTATTTAAAAAAAGTACATGCTCCTAAATGGCAGGAAGGAATTACTTGGAAGGGCTTACCATTAAGTAAAATAAATTCCAACTACTAATTTTTATTAAATATTGGCCTATATTATCAAAGGTTTATGAGGTTTTATAAGTTATTATTTACTTTAATCTTGTCATTATCTATTCTTTGTAATCTTCAATTTACAATTTCAGCTTCGGAATAAGTTCTAATTCCCAGTATTTAAAAAGACTGCTAGTTGAAAACGATTTAGATTTAAACCTCCAGAGCGATGTCTTAAGTACCCAACTTGAAAATTCATTTGCTTATTAATTTGGTATCCCAAAGCAGCAAACAATCTATTTTGATCAAAAGGACTGTCAGAAATATTTAGAAATATTTCGTCATATAATGAAATAAACAGGGGAGAATCCTCATTTTTGGAAATAGGTAATTTTACAGAAAGCATATATCGTGCTCTATTTTTATAGGAAGTGGAAAATTCAGATAATGATGTATTATTGCTTATTTGAATAATATCAACCTTTTTTATCCATCTTTGTTCAAGTCTATAACGATGTCTTATTTTAATTCTATTTATAGAATTTCTTAATATAAATTGTTCCCAAATTCTATTCTCAGTTATAATTTGTTCATCCCAACCTAAATCAAAAATATTTTGAGTAGGAATAAAAGCATATCCTGCTGTTAGAGAAGTATTTTCATCAATGTGGTAGTTCAAACCAACTCTTGGTAAAAGCTGATTAAAATTAGAAACTATTTCATAATTTCTTAGTTGTGTTTCATAGTGTAAACTATATTTTTCGCTTAACTTATGTGTGCCAAAATACATGAACCAACTACCTAGGTTTTCTTCAATCTTTTGACCTTTCACATTATTTGAAATAAATACCATACAAATCGTGTAGAATATTATTCTTCTCTTCATTTTTTTATTTTATTTATTTATTCCATTTTCCTTTTACCATTGTTCTCTCTATACAGTTTTCACCAAACGAATAGAACAAGTATGGATAGGATTCAATGGGTTTTGTCATTATTAAGTTTGCCTGTTTGCCAACAGTTATAGAGCCTGTTACATCAGAAATTTCCATAGCATAAGCACCATTAATTGTACTTGCATTTACCACAGCTTCTGGTAAAATTTTCATTTTGATACATGCTAACGAGTTTACTAAATTCATATTACCATTAGGTGACGATCCTGGGTTAAAATCACTTGCAAGAGCAAACGGTATGTTATTATCCATTAATTTTCTTGCAGGTGCATATGGTATATTTATGAAGAATGAACAAGAGGGCAAAACAGTAGCAATTGTAGATGAATTTTTCAGGGAATCATAGTCCTTTTCTTTCATTATCTCTAAATGGTCTACTGAAATTGCTTTGTGTTCAATTGCTTTTTGGATTCCACCAATTGAAGTGAATTGATTTACGTGAACTTTAGGTTTAAGATTAAACTTAGCTCCTGCTTCTAAAATTCTATCTAATTCATGTACATTAAAATAATTAGTTTCACAAAACACATCAATATAATCTGCTAATTCTTCCTTATGTATGTTTGGAAGCATTTCATTGATTATTAAATCAAGATATTTTTTTCTGTTATTTTTATATTTTTTTGGCAAAGCATGAGCACCTAAAAATGTAGATTTTATTTCAATATCAAATGTTTCCTTTAGTCTCTTTATAGTTCTTAGAATTTTTAATTCTCCTTCAAGGCTTAAACCATATCCACTCTTAATCTCAATCGCTCCAGTACCAAGTTTAATTATATTCTCTAACCTTTGCTTAGAGTTTTCAAAAAGCATCTGCTCAGAAATTTTTTCTAGATGAATTGCAGAATTTAAAATACCACCTCCTTTATTTGCGATTTGCTCATAAGAAAGACCATTGATTTTATCAATAAACTCTTTCTCTCTAGATTTAGCAAATACTAAATGGGTGTGAGAATCGTTCCAAGACGGTAAAATAGTTCCTCCTTTAGCATCCAAAACATTTTGAAAATCTTTCAATTTTAAATCTTTCATTGATCCAAATGAATGGATTTTATCTTCTTGAATTTCAATGAATGCATTTTTGATGGTAGAAAGCTTATTCATTTCTTTTCCGCCAATTACTAATTTGTTATTTGGTAGTATTCCAACTAATTCTTTAATATTGGTAATTATAAGATTAAAATTATTCACTGGCAGGTTTATTTAGACTCCATGCTTCTGGTTTACCACAAAAATACATTTTTGTATTATTCCATACATTTTTAAAGAACTCAGAGTTTCTATAATTATCTAATGATTCTTCATCCTCCCAATGGCTGTAAGTAAAATACAGATTAGATTCTTTAGTGTCTTGTAAAAGATCAACTTTTATACAACCCTCAAATTTTTCAATTTGTGACTTTTTATTATCGAAAAACAAACAAAAATCCTTTGTGTTTTCTTTAGATATCGAAAGTTTTACAATTCTAACAATCATTCTTTCTTAAACTCTATGTTTACAATATCATTTATTTTAATTCCAAATAGTTGGTTAGCTCCACCACCAGAACCCTGAACACCTTTGTTAATTGCAATTTCTAAAAAACCACTACTTCCAAATATAGCTACTCTTTCTCCATCAGGAACATCGTTGTATTTGCTACTAATTTTTTGAATACTGTATTCAGACCTAGTTAGTAAAATTTTAAATGATCTGCTTTTACCAACATCTTTAAAAATTTGCTTTGTAACATTGGTCATTAAGTTTCCATATTTGTCTATGTAACAAACCATTGCTTTAATGCTGTTGTTGTCAATTATAGGTCTAAATAGTTGTTTTGTTTTTACTTCCTTAATTTCTTTAGCTACCACAGAAGGCAATCCTCCTCTTGCTAGATGGCAAGCTATTGGAATGAAAATATCTTTAGTTGGAAACGAGTAATCGTTAATTTCTGTATTAACATTAATATTCCAAATTCCATCTGGTTTTTTGTCAAATATTAAAGAGAAAATACCATTATCTGCCCCGATAAAATATTGATCGTGATTTTCAACTATTATATGTTTGTTTTCGTCATTTTTTTCTGCATCAACTCCAATAATATGAATTGTATTTTTAGGAAATTGTTTAAAAGTATTTTTTAAAACAAAGGATGCATGTAAAATGTCAAAAGGTGGGATATTATGGGATATATCTACAATTTTCACATCTGGCAATTGACTATAAATTGCCCCCTTCATTGCAGCAACGTAGTAATCTTTAAGTCCCATGTCAGAAGTAAGAGTAATTAACATGTTTTTTTTTAATTATTTTATACCTAATGATTACATTTGTTAATCAAAAATACAATAATTTAATTTCTTAAAACATTCTTTATTTGCAGCAAAAGAAAATTAATATATCTAGGTCTTTACAATCTGAAATATTTGGAGATAAAAATCAAAATCTAGACTCACTAAAGACCAATTATCCAAAAATAAAATTAGTCCTAAGAGATGAAGATCTAAAGGTAATTGGTGATGATAAAAACGTTAAAATATTTATGGAATCATGGACATTGATTGAAAATCATTATTCAAAATTTGGTTCACTTTCAGATATTGTCTTAAAATCTATTATCGATAAAAAATATCAACTGGAAAAAACAAACTTTTCCAAAGACAATATTTTGATATATGGTAATAAAGGAAGAATAATTAGGTCAAGATCTTTAAATCAGTTTAATATGGTAAGTGCCATTGAAAAAGACGATTTATTATTTGCAGTAGGTCCTGCTGGCTCCGGAAAAACATACACGGCAGTTGCTTTAGCTGTTAAAGCATTAAAAGAAAAAAGAGTTCGAAAAATAATTTTAACTAGACCAGCAGTTGAAGCAGGTGAAAACTTGGGTTTTCTTCCAGGTGACTTAAAAGAGAAATTAGATCCTTATTTACAGCCTCTCTACGATGCTTTGGGAGATATGATACCAAGTTCAAAATTAACTGAATATTTAGAAGATAAGGTTATACAAATTGCTCCTTTGGGTTTTATGAGAGGAAGAACTTTAGATAATGCATTTGTGATTCTAGATGAAGCTCAGAATACAACAGAAGCACAATTAAAAATGTTTTTGACAAGAATGGGTAAATCAGCAAAGTTTATTGTTACTGGAGATATTACTCAAGTTGATTTACCAAAACACCAAAAAAGTGGCTTAAAATTAGCCCTAGATTTATTTAAAAATCAAAAAGGTATTAGTATTGTAAAGCTAAACGAAGATGATGTAGTTAGGCATCCACTTGTAAAAACAATTATAAAAGTATTTAAATAAGAAAAATGAAAGCAATTACAAGTACCAATTTTAATTTTCCAAATCAAAAAAATGTATATAACGGAAAAGTTAGAGATGTGTATAATATAAATGATGAATTCTTAACAATGGTTGTAACAGATAGAATTTCAGCATTTGATGTTGTTTTACCCAAAGGGATTCCTTACAAAGGACAAGTTTTAAATCAATTGGCTAAAAAGTTTTTGAAATCTACAGAAGATATTGTTCCTAATTGGATGATATCGTCTCCAGATCCAAATGTTACAATTGGTTATTTTTGTGAACCTTTTAAAATAGAAATGGTTATTAGAGGTTATCTAACAGGTCACGCTTGGAGAACTTATAAAGCTGGGAAAAGAGAAATATGTGGTGTGAAAATGCCTGAAGGAATGGTAGAACATCAAAAGTTTACTTCTCCAATTATTACGCCTTCAACAAAAGCAAATTTTGGCCATGATGAAGATATTTCTAGAGAAGAAATTTTAAGAAAAGGTATTATTGAAGAAAAAGATTATATAAAATTAGAAGCGTATACGAGAGCTATTTTTCAGAGAGGTTCAGAAATGGCGGATGAAAGAGACTTAATTTTAGTGGATACAAAGTATGAATTTGGAAAAAAAGACGGTAAAATATTCTTAATTGATGAAATCCATACACCAGATTCTAGTCGATATTTTTACAAAGATGGTTACCAACAAAGACAAGACAACGGAGAGTCCCAAAAACAATTAAGTAAAGAATTTGTTAGAGAGTGGTTAATGGAAAATGGCTTTCAAGGAAAAGACGGTCAAAATATTCCTGAAATGAATAAGGAATTTGTTGATTCTATTTCAAATAGATATATAGAGCTTTTTGAAAAAGTAAGTGGAACAAAATTTGAAAAGCCTGATTATAATGACCCAATTAAAAGAATTGAAAAAAATGTACTAGAATTTTTTAAATTAGCTAAATAGGTTTTTTGATTTTTAAATCATGGCCCATTTTCTCTTTTTTAGTTTCTAAATATTTTTTATTGTGGATATTACATTCAATTTCTATATCAACAGTTTCTGTAATTTCTAAGCCGTATCCTGTTAACCCTGTTCTTTTTTTAGGATTATTGGTTAATAGTTTCATTTTCTGAACACCAACTGCTCTTAAAATTTGTGCACCAACACCATAATCTCTTGCATCTCCTTTAAAACCCAATTTAACATTGGCTTCTACTGTATCGTAACCTTCTTCTTGGAGTTTATAGGCTTTTAGTTTATTTAAAAGTCCAATACCTCTTCCTTCTTGATTTACATATAATACAACCCCTTTACCAGCATTTTCTATCATAGTCATAGCAGAAGTTAATTGATCTCCACAATCACATCTTAATGATCCTAATATGTCTCCTGTAAAGCAAGATGAATGAACTCTAACTAAAACAGGTTCCTCTTTATTCCATTGCCCTTTTACTATTGCAAGGTGTTCTTCTCCGGTAGTAGTTTGTTTAAATGCTTTTAATTTGAAATCTCCATACTTCGTTGGTAAATCTACTTCAACAATTTCTTCTATCAAAGTCTCGTGTTGCATTCTGTAGGCGATAAGAGATTCTATAGTGACAATTTTTAAGTCAAATTTTATGGCTATTTCTTTAAGTTCAGGGAGTCTTGCCATTGTCCCATCTTCATTCATTATTTCTACAATTAAACCTGCTGGTTCAAATCCTGCCAATCTACTTAAATCAACTGCAGCCTCTGTATGTCCAGCGCGTCTAAGAACTCCTCCTGCTTTTGCTCGTAATGGGAAAATATGTCCTGGTTTACCAAGATCTTTTGGTTTTGTATTGGGGTCGATTAATGCTTGAACTGTTTTAGATCTATCTGCTGCAGATATTCCTGTAGAACATCCATCACCAATTAAATCAATTGACACTGTAAACGGAGTATCAAAATGTGAATTATTAGAATCTACCATCATCTCAAGCCCAAGTTTGTCACACGTTTCTTCTATAAGGGGCGTACATATCAAACCTCTTCCATGAGTAGCCATAAAATTAATTAGCTCGGGATTTGCATTTCTTGCAGCTGTAACAAAGTCTCCTTCATTTTCCCTGTCTTCATCGTCAACAACAATAACTATTTTACCTAGTTTAATATCTTCTAATGCTTCCTCAATTGTATTCATTCTAATAAATAATTTTTCGCAAATTTAATTATATAATTCATCTAAATATTTTATTTAGATTTTAATAATTTTAATAATTTATGATTTGCAGTTTTCCAATTGTAATTTTCAATTACGTATTTTCTTCCGCCATCTCCAATTGTTTTAATTTTTTTCTCATCTTTTAGCAGTGAAATTATATGACTTACATATTCATTTACAGAGTTTCCAATCAAAATACTTTTCTTATCTACTGCTTTTAAAGAGCGGTTGCTAAGTTCTGAAGTTATACAAGGTATTCCCATAGACATTGCTTCTAATAATTTATTTTGTAATCCACTGCCAATATTCATAGGGGCAAAAAATATTTTACCACTGCTGTAGGTTTTTCTAATATCTTCAACCCATCCCTGAACTTCAATATTTTTATTGGCTAATTTTAAAACTCTAGTTGATGGATTACTTCCTGCAATTAGAATTTTTATGTTTGGTAGGTTTTTAATTATTTTGGGAAGAATCTCTTTGGCAATAAAATTTGCAGCTTCAATATTAGGAATGTAACTAAGATTTCCTATAAAAACAAGTTCATATTTTATATCTGTATCTATTTTTCGGAAATAATCTGTATTTATTCCATTACCAATGATTTCAATTTCATTTTTTTTGTTGTGTGCAATTTCTTTTCTATCGTTTTCCGAAATTATTATATGTTTATTAAAAAATTCAAATGCTAAATTTTCAAACCTTTTTAGTCTTTGAAACTCCATTATTACAAATGGTTTTGTAAAAATATTTGAAATTTTAATTCTTCTTTCCATCCCTTTGGAAAATGAATCCATATAGTCTATTATTTTAGGAATAGTATGATTGTTTTTAACATACAGGGCTGTTCTTATTAATTGACAAAAGATATAATCAGGATTAATATCTAAAATCTTATTATTTATTTTTCTTTGAATTGAATAATGGTAAAAATAATTCACCTGAAAAGGTTTATTATTGAAAAAAGTTCTAAATAGATTGAAAATCCTGTTAAAAATATTCATTTTATAAATAGTTATTGATTTGCAATATTTATTTAATGCAGAAATATTTTTTTCTAAAAGAGATTCCTCAGAAAGTGATATTAAATGAATTTCATGACTTTTTGAAAGTTCTTTAATTTGGTAGTAGGACCTTAACTTATCTCCTTTATTTATTGGGTAAGGAAACCTAGATGTTAAATATATAATAATCATAAAACAGATTCAAAAAAACCAACTAACTTTTTAGATATTTTTTTTTGATTATAAGTTTTGAAAATATGCTCTCTTGCATTTTCCCCTATTTTTTTATAATCTGTTTTTCCAGAAATAATTTTTAAAGCCTCATTGTGAAAATCTTTTTGAGAATCAGCGATTAAAATATTTTCTCCGTTTTTATATTCAATACCTTCCGCTCCAATTTTAGTAGAAATAATTGCTTTTCCATGTGCCATTCCTTCGAAAATTTTAACTCTTATTCCACCCGCTGAAAGTAAAGGAACAAGCATTACATCATGATCTGAAATGAATTTTGATGAATCTTTGACTTCTTTGTGATTAAATACATTTTTATTTCCCTTCTTAAATAGCCAATCCGGCATATTTTTGCCTGCTAAATGTAGTTCAGCATTTGGATTTTTTTTTTGAATTTCAGGCCAAACTTTTTCTAGAAGCCAACTTGCTGCTTCAAGATTTGGTTTCCAGTCCATAGCACCAAGATGAAAAAACTTTAACTTATCATCCATTCTACTTTTAGTGTTATTTTCATTATAATTCTTAATTTCCAATCCAAAAGGAATAGTTTCAGTTTTTACTGAATGCTCAAGTTCTTGATATCTGTTTTTGTCTTCATTGCTTATTGAAGCAATTCCATCAATTTTTCTTAAAATTCCTAACTCGTAGTTCTTGAGTTGTATTGAAAGTAATTTTAGATATAATTTTTTTGCTGGATTTATACTTTTCATAGAAAGTCTTTGCCATATAATATACTCTATGTTATGAGATCTTAATATTATTTTAGATTTAGAATATGTTCTTATAGTCTTAATATAGGGAGTTGTAAACAAACTTTCTAAAAGTACAATATCAAATTTCTCAAATTTTAGAGTTTTAATTATTAAGTCGTTAAAATCTGAGGAAATAAATCTAGAAACATTGTAGGAACTGTTTTTGATCAAATTTAAAAATGCATCAATGATATTTAGTTTTGTATCTACAAAAGCAGATTCAATATTAGAATTTTTGAGGTATTTTTTGTCGTAATGCTTTAAATTAAAAGGATGTTTTTTTGTGTTTATGGTTAAAATTTTGATGCCCCCTAGTTCATTAATTAATCCTTTTGATGTATTGTTAATTGCAATACACCCACCATCCGTAGATGGCAATGGAGGTTTATGACAAATTTGCAATACTTTCATCTTAAATAAATCGTCTGTACCATTCTAAATCAAAAATTTTAGCATCTCTGTTGGCCTTGTAAAATATAAATATTGAAATTGGAGTTATGCAAATGGAACTAAGCCACATTCCAGTTATTGGTAACATTGTGTAGTTTGAAGCCATTTCCTCACCTGCTCTGGTAAGCATAAAGTAAATTAAAAAAATTAAAATAGCAGTAATAACAGGCCATCCTAAACCGCCTTTTTTCACTACAGATCCAAGTGGAGCGCCTAAGAAAAACAACATTAAAACAGCGTAGGAAAGTGTGAATTTTCTATTCCATTCAATTTTCAGATTAGTTATGAAATTATCCGCAGATTTTTCTTTTGCTTTTGCAATTTTTAAATGATTTCTTAATTGATCTAATTTTTTAATTGCTAATTGGTGGTCTCTTTTTATTCCTGTTTTTTTCTGTGTTTCACTTATTTTTTGAAAATAATCTTGTTTAATCTTTGAATATTTTTGTGCAGTATCTTTTATTAAAGATATTTCGTCTATTATAAGTCCGTTAATTTTTTCGAATTGTGTATTTTTTTGCCTTTTTATGGAATCATATAAACTATATATTTGTCCTAAGCTGAGAAGGTATTCATCTTTTTTGTAGGAGTTTTCTTTAGACCTTTCAAATTCAAATGCGTTTAATTCAAAGGATATGAGTGTTTTCTTGAAATTATATTTAGTGTAGGGAATCTTGGAATCTTTAAAAGATTCAGGATTCCATTCCTGAATCATATACCCATCAGTTAATTCTAGTTCCAATTTAGATTTATCTTCAGGATTAATTAGTTTCCCTTTTTTTGCTCTAATTACTCTTTTGTAATCTCTAGGATCTTTTTTGTAGGACCATGAACCAAGTTTTTGATTGTTAATGTTACTTCGATCATAAATCAATACATCTTTAAACTCTTTGCCATCATTGTTTTTTTCTTTAACTCTGATAGAAAATAGATCTGATTTAAAAAAAACACCAGGCTGAAGAACTAATGCTACTTTTGTTTTTTGGATGTCTCTTAGAAGTACTCTCATTTTAAAGTTAGCAACTGGCCATAAACTATTTGTAAAATAAAAAGCAACAAGTCCAACAAATAAAATGACAACCATTAATGGTCTCATAATCTTAAATAAAGAAATTCCAGATGCTTTCATTGCAAGAAGCTCTTTTTTCTCACCTAAACTCCCAAATGACATAATTGAAGCCAACAATACGGAAAGAGGGAGTGCTAGAGGTACCCAATTTGCAGAAGCATAAATCAATAGTTCTAGAACTATATTCCATTCTAATCCTTTGCCCATAAGATCATCTATATAGAGCCATAAAAACTGCATATCTAGAATAACCATCCAGATTATGAAATTCAATAAAAAAGGACCTAGGAAAGAGGATATCACCATCCAACTAATTCTCTTCAAATCATTTTAAATAAAAAGATTATTAAACGTATTTATCCTCCAATAGCTTGCTTTAGTTTGTGAATATTATTATCCCAAAGTAATTTTAATTCATCTTCGTCATCTTCGTAAAAATCTGTAACTATAAGAGCAACTTCTTTAGTAATGTCATCAATTCTTATGGCCATTTCGAAATAACAATCTTCCCCTTCATCTTCGTCCCACTGAAATTTTACAGATTCTCCTTTTTTTACATTTTTTTGAGTTGCAGTTTCTTCACTACCGTCCCAAAAAAAAGTGAATTTCTTGTCTTTAAGGTTAACATCGTCGCAAAACCATTCAGACAAACCACTTGCGGTGCTTAAACAGTTAAATAAAATAATGGGGGAGGTATTAATAATATATTCAAATTCTGATTTAGTTTTGCTCATGTTGGGTTATATTCTTTACTTATTATCGCCAATATAGAAAAAATAAAATACAATGTTAATATAACCGAAAAAATCCTCAAATTATTATTTAATAATAGAATTATACATTGGGTACTATTTTTCTAAATTTATCTATATTTGTCGCCTAATATGGCGCGGTAGCTCAGACGGTTAGAGCGCAGGATTCATAACCCTGAGGTCGGGGGTTCGATTCCCCCCCGCGCCACTTTAAATTACATCCCATATTTTTAATTTTCT
>MDSY01041136.1_pt1 | contig 11418 bp, 12 predicted proteins | sample 811131 | NCBI WGS metagenome assembly MDSY01 (sample SAMN05326643, study PRJNA326480) | marine metagenome | isolation source: seawater | place: Atlantic Ocean: South West | collected 2010
GATAACAATGAAAAATAAAAAATTAAAAATAATAAATAAAAAGTTGGATTTTTTTTCAAACGAATTCATTAATTTAAAAAATGGTGATGTATTGGAAGTTTCGCCTTTATCAAATCTCTATTTAAATAAAATTTTTAATCATATAAATAATTATGGAGGAGGTATTATTATCTTTGATTATGGACCATTTCTTAAAAAAAAAATTGATACTCTTCAAGGGATTCGAGAAAAAAAAAAATGCGATTTCTTTAAATATCCATATGAAACAGACATTACCTATCATATAGATTTTCAGGATATAAAACAAAAATCTTCTAATTTTGGTTTAAAAGCATATGGACCTATAACACAAAAAAAATTTTTATTTTTTAATGGAATTAATGAAAGATTTATTTCTTTATCAAAAAAATGTACTTCAAACTTACAAATAAAAAAATTGGAATCTCAATTTAACAGGTTAACAAATCCAGAGGGTATGGGTGGTTTAATTAAATGTATTTATATAACTAAAAATCAATTAGATTTAGGTTATTTTAATGAATAAACAAATAATTAGGTATTTTGATAATTTTAAATTTTGTTTCTTTTCAAGAAATGGCGGTGTAAGTAAGAAAAGCTTTCGTTCACTTAATTGCGCATATAATAATGAAGAAAAATCTGACAATGTTAAAAAAAATAGGGAAATTGTAGGTAAAAAGTTTTGTAAATCAAAGAAAATTATCTTTCTAAATCAAATACACTCAAACAAAGTTGTATTTATTGATAAAAAAATTCCTAGAATAATTTCAGCTGATGGAGTCATAAGCAACAGAAAGGATTTGTGTTTAGGCATATTAACAGCAGATTGTGCTCCTATAATAATTATAGGTAAAAATAACTTTGGGATACTTCATGCTGGCTGGAGAGGTGCATTTTCAGATATTATAAGAAATGCAGTAAAAATTTTTCTTTCCAAGAAAGAGGTTGTTAGTGATCTGCATTTTTTTATTGGGCCACACTTAAAAAAAGAATCATTTGAAGTAAAAATAGATTTTATTTCACGATTTTTAAAAAAAAATAAGGATTTCGAAAAATTTATAACAAAAAAGAATATTAAATATTTTTTTGATTTTAGTAATTTTTTAAAAAATAAAATTTTAGAATTAGGAATTTCTAAGATTAACATTTCTAACCTTGACACATTTAGTAATCCAAAAAATTTTTTTAGTTATAGATATTACTCAAAAAAAGGAATTATTAATTGTGGTAGGCAGATAAGTTTAGTATGTTTTAAATAACATTTTATATATATGAAATTAGTTTCAGGAAATAGTAATACACAGCTTGCAAAAGATATTGCGAAGTATCTTGGGATTGATTTGGTAAAGGCAACTATAAAAAAATTTCCTGATAAAGAAATTTTTGTTGAAATTCAAGAAAATGTTAGAGGGGAAGATGTATTTGTTGTTCAGTCAACATCCTTTCCAGCAAATGACCATTTAATGGAACTCTTAATTACTATTGATGCATTAAAAAGAGGATCTTCTAAAAGTATTGCTGCTATAATGCCATATTATGGATATGCACGGCAAGATAGAAAGTCAGGTCCAAGGTCACCAATATCAGCTAAGTTAGTAGCAAATCTGATAAGTATAGCTGGAGCTAATAGAGCACTAATGGTTGATCTTCATGCCGGTCAGATTCAAGGTTTCTTTGACATTCCAACGGATAATCTTTTTGCAGCTCCTGTTTTTATTGATGATATTAAGAAAAAATTTGAAAATAAGAATACTGTCATTGTTTCTCCAGATGTTGGAGGGGTGGTACGTGCAAGAGCCATCGCAAAAAGAGTTGACTGCGATCTTGCAATCATAGATAAAAGAAGAGAAAAAGCTAGTGTATCAGAGGTGATGAATGTCATAGGTCAAGTAGCTAACAAGGATTGTATACTAATTGACGATATATGTGATACGGCGGGTACATTGACAAATGCAGCCAATGCACTCAAGAATAAAAAAGCTAAATCTGTTTTTGCTTATATCACTCACGGTGTTTTATCAAACCCTGCTATTGAAAGGATAGACAATTCACCAATCGATAAAATGATAATTACTGATAGCATTCTTGCAAGAAATGATGTAAAAGAATCTTCTAAAATAGAACAACTTTCTATTGCACCCCTTATAGGAGAAGTAATAGGAAGAATTACGGAAAATAAATCTGTTTCGAGTTTATTTGCTTAAGAGGAGAATTAAATGAATCAAATTGTTCAATTTAAAGTTGAGAAAAGAGAAAAGTCAGGAACTGGAAATTCCAGAGAGTTAAGATCTAAGAATCATATACCTGGGATAGTATATGGTGAAAAAAAAGATCCAATTTTAATAAGTCTAGACGAAAAAATATTAAAAATTAATATCCAAGATTCAGGTTTTTTTTCTAAGCAATGCGAACTTCATCTTGGTGGTGAAACTTTAAAAGTTCTCCCAAAAGACGTTCAACTTCATCCTGTTAAAGAAAGCATTTTACATATCGATTTTTTACGAGTGGGCGAAAATACAACTGTTACTTTATATGTTCCAGTGAAATTTATTAATGAAAATTCATGTCCTGGACTGAAACAGGGTGGTGTTATCAATACTGTAAGGCATGAAGTAGAGTTAAAGACGCCTGTTTCTAAAATTCCAGAATTTCTTGAAGCAAATTTAGATGGTTTAGAAATTGGAGATAGCATTCACATAAGTTCAATTAATCTTGATGATAGCGTTGAAACAATCATTAAAGATAGAGATTTTACGATAGCAACAATCGCGCCGCCAACAGTGATGAAAGTTGAAGAGGAAAAACCAGTTACTGAGGAAGAAGAAGGTACTGAATCTGAAGAAGCAAAAAGTGATGAAGATTCTAAAGAGGAGGCGCAAGATAAAACTGAGAGTTCTGAAAATAAAAACAATGAAGAAAAGAAAAGCTAATTTTTTTTTTAAATGCAAATGATTCTTATTGTTGGATTAGGTAATCCAGGAAAGGAGTTTGAAAATACTCGTCACAACATAGGCTTCAGTGTTATAGATTCAATTCAAAAATATTTTCTTTTCCCGAAGTTTTCAAAAAAATTTAATGGTTTTTATTCCAAAAAAAAAATATTTAATAAAAATATAGTTTTATTTAAACCAATGAAATTTATGAATCTTAGTGGTGAACCCACTTACAAAATATTTGATTTTTTTAAAATTAAAAAAATTGAAAACATTATTGTTTTTCACGATGATCTTGATCTTAACTTTTTAAAAGTTAGAGTTAAAAAAACTGGCGGACATGGTGGTCACAATGGTATAAAAAATATTATCGAGTATATTGGGAAAGATTTTAATAGAATAAAAATAGGAATTAAAAATGCTTTTTATATTGAAAATCAGATCTCAGCTGATAAATTTGTTTTGGGAAAATTCTCTACAAAAGAGTTGAATAAAATAGAATCTTTAAAAAAAGTTATGATTCAAAATTTTGAATTAATCATAAACAAAAATTTCAGTGAACTTACAAGTAAAGCTTAAAAATGGGATTTAATTGCGGTATACTTGGGTTACCAAACGTTGGTAAATCAACATTATTTAATGCTCTCACTTCAACACAAAAGGCAGAATCAAAAAATTATCCCTTTTGCACAATAGAACCTAATATTGGAAAAGTTGAAATAAAAGATGAAAGACTTGATGCTATTTCTGAAATATCAAATTCAGAGAAAAAGATCTATAATCAGTTAGAATTTGTTGATATTGCAGGTTTAGTAAAGGGTGCAAGTAAAGGTGAAGGACTTGGTAATAAATTTTTATCAAATCTCTCTCAAGTTGACGCAATAATTCATTTGGTTAGGTGCTTTAAAGATAAAAATATAACACATGTAGATGATGAAATATCCCCACTAAAAGATATTGCAGTAATTGAAACAGAACTTTTATTATCTGATTTGTCAAAAATTGAAAATATTATTGAAAATTTAAAAAAAAAAAATAAAGGAAAAAAGATTGAACCTAATTTAATGGAATCTTATAAGTTAGCATCTGAAAAATTAAATAATGGTATTCTACTTAGAGATTTTAAATTTACAGAGGAACAATTAAAAATCTTAAACTTGTGTAATTTTTTGACTTTAAAACCACAAATATATGTATGCAATGTTGATGAAAAATCATTATTAAACGGCAATGATTTGACAAATCAAGTCTATAGTTATGCAAAAAATAAAAAAACAAAAGTCTTAAGTATATCAGCAGGAATTGAATCTGAAATAGCTCAAATTGAAAACATTGATGAAAAAAAAGAATTTTTATCATCAATTGGTCTTGAAGATACATCACTATCAAAATTAATTAAGGAAGGTTACGAATTATTAAATTTAATTACGTTTTTTACATCAGGGATTAATGAATCCAAAGCTTGGTCTTGTCCAAAAGGAACTTTAGCTCCAGATGCAGGAGCAAAAATTCATACTGATTTTAAAAAAGGCTTTATTAAGGCTGAAGTTATTAGTTATAAAGATTTTATTAATAATAAAGGTGAACAAAACTGTAAAGAGGCTGGGAAAATGCGTTTTGAAGGTAAAGATTACATTGTTTCTGATGCAGATATAATAACATTTAAATTTAACGTTTAGATTTGTATCCCTCAAATGATTCTATGACCTCATCTATTTCGTTATCAGATAACATTTTGAACTTTTTAGATAACAAACAAAAAAAGTATTGTTTTGAGAGCTTTTCGAGTGCTGTAGATAAATGAGAGGCTTCATCTAAATTTTTTCCAACACAAATTTGACCATGATTAGCCAACAAGCAACCTTTTCTTCCTTTAATTGCTCTCAAAACATTTTTTGCAAGTTTTTTTGTACCAAATGTAGCATATTCCGCGCATTTTATGTCTTTTCCACCAAATTCTGCTACCATGTAATGAAATTGACGCACATCTCTTCTTAAACAGGACAAAGTTGAGGCCCAATCTGAATGACAATGAACAATTGAGCCAATTTCGTCTCTACTCTTATATAACATCAAATGTAAATCTAATTCGCTAGAGGGTTTTATTTTATTTTTTTTTAACCCATTTATATCAATGATACTTATATGATCTTCATTTAAATTATTAATATCTATTCCCGATGGAGTTATATAAATTGTTTCATTTTTTCTTACACTAATATTACCCTCAGAACCAACATTTAGACCTATATCTAAATGTTTTTTGTATGTTTCAACAATTTGAATACTTATACTCTTCATCAATTCTTTAATAATTTTTTAATTAATTCCTCTTTTGGCTTACAAATACCTTTTTCTGTAATTAATTTTGTAATATATTTTCTTGGGGTAACATCAAATGCAGGGTTAAGTGTAGGTGTTTCGTTTTGATAAATAGATGCATTTACCAAATTATTCTTAATTTTTAAGTTTACATTCGATAGTTCTCTCCCATCTCTGATCTCAATGGGCACATCCGAAATCTTTTTTATGTTTTTATCAATCGTTGATGTAGGTAAAGCTACAAAAAAAGGAATTTTATTTTCATGAGCAACTACAGCTTTTAAATATGTACCAATTTTATTACACACATTTCCAGCAATCGTTGTTCTATCACTTCCAACTAGACACATATCAACTTTTTTTTTTTGCATCAAATAACCTCCAGCATTATCCACAATAACGGTATGAGCAATATTTTCATTTTTTAGCTCCCATGAAGTAAGCAAAGCTCCTTGGTTTCTAGGTCTAGTTTCATCCACCCAAATATGAATAGGAATTTTTTTTCTTTTTGCTAAAAAGATTGGGGCTAAGGCCGTTCCCCAGTCAACAGTAGCTAGCCAGCCAGCATTACAATGAGTAAGAATATTGACACATTTTTTTTTTTTCATATAGATTTTTTTAATAACTTCTAGTCCATACTCACCAATTTTTTTACAAGAATTAATGTCATTTTTTCTTATTTTATTTGCAATCTTCAAAGACTCTATACCTCTTTTCTCAGGTGGCATTTTTAAAACAATATTTATTATTTCTTCAAGCGCCCATCTTAAATTTACAGCCGTTGGCCTACTATCACAAAGTTTTTTAAAAGCCTTAACTATATTTTTTTTATCTGGTTTTCTTATAACTTCAAATGCTAAACCAAAAGCTGCTGTTACACCAATTAAAGGAGCTCCTCTAACTTCCATATTTTTGATTGCATAAAAAAATGATTTTAAAGAGCTTAATTCTTTTATTACAAATTTAAAAGGTAGCTTGGTTTGATCGATTATTTTAATTTTATTATTTTCAAACCAAATAGTTGAGTAATATTTTTTATTTACTTTCATTAATTTTTAAAATATTCGCTAATCTTTCCTTAGAACTTTTTTTAATCTTTGATTTATCAGTTATTATTGAGTTAATAGCAATATTTTTTATTTTTTCGTTACAAGTAATTGATTTATTTTTACAAATCCCATTTATAAATCTTAAGGCATTTTCGGAATTTTTTTTCATAACTTTTACTATTTGATCAACAGTCACAGAATCATGATCTTTATGCCAACAATCATAATCAGTAACCATTGATAAACTCGCGTAGCAGATGCCAGCTTCTTTAGCTAACTTTGATTCTGGCATATTTGTCATTCCAATTACATCACATCCCCAAGATCTATAAAGATTTGACTCTGCTAAAGTGGAAAATTGAGGGCCCTCGATACAAATATATGTACCACCACTATGAAACTTTAACTTAAGTTCTTTCAAAGTCGTGGAAGATATTTTTTTTAAATTATTACAAATTGGGGATGCCATTGGAATGTGAGCAACACAATCATCGTCAAAAAAGCTTTTTTCTCTCTTGTATGTTTTATCAATGAATTGATCAACTAACACAAAATCTCCAGGCCTAAAATCTTCTCTTAAACTTCCAACAGCAGAGATGGAAATTATATTTTGGACATTAATTTTTTTTAAAGCGTCAATGTTTCCTCTATAATTAATTTTTGAAGGAGATATATTATGATTTAAACCATGTCTTGGTAAAAAAGCAATATTCTTTCCATTCAGTGAGCCAACGCGTATCATTGAAGAAGGTTTACCAAAGTTAGATGAAACATCTATCCACTTTGCATTTTTAAGATTTGGAATTTTATAAAGACCACTTCCACCAATGAAAGCGATTTCAATTTCTTTCATTAAACTATTCTACATCCTTCCATATTTTTCTTTTCACGCCCAAAAGCATAATTGTAATTAAAATAAGGAAAAATAATGTTTTTACTCCGAGACTCTTTCTTTCTTCTAACTCTGGTTCGGCAGTCCATGCAAGAAAAGAAGTAACATCTTTAGCAATCTGAGATTGTGATGCTTCTGTTCCATCAGAATACTCAACTATATCGTCCATTAAAGGAGAGGGCATTGCAATTTGATTTCCCGGATAAAATTCATTGTAATACATACCTTCACTTGCTTCAAAATTTTCAGGAAATTCTTTATAACCATTTAAAAGACTATATAAGTAATTGGCGCCATCAGCTCGGGCCTTTACTATTAGAGATAAGTCAGGAGGGTAAGCACCATTGTTTGCAAGTCTTGCAATTTTATCATTCTCGTATGGTCCAACAAATTTATCACTGGGCCTCGCATCTCTTTCAAACATTTCTCCCTCATCATCAGGACCATCTAAAAGTTGATACTCAGCCGCAATAACCTTAATTTCATCACTGTTGTAACCAATACCTTTCAAATCCCTATAAGATATATGCCTTATTCCATGACAAGCAGCGCAAACTTCTCTATAAACTTGAAAACCTCTTTGCAAGGAAGATTCGTCAAATCTTCCAAAAATACCGTTAAAAGGCCATTTTTGCTTCATCAATTCAATGTTACTTGTTGCACCATATAGAAATGTTGGGGATAAGATTATAAAACTGACAGTTAAAAAAAATTTAAAAACTTTATTTTGCATAACTCTCTGAATCTTTATCAAATTTTTCAGATAATACTGCTGAGGAAATACTTGAAGGTAATTCACCAACTCTTTCAAATCTACTTAGGATAGGCATAATAATTAAGAAAAATGCGAAGTAATATGCAGATGCTGCACGAGATATTGTGACGTATATTCCTTCTGCAGGCATAGCACCAACCCATCCTAAAATTAAACAATCAATTAGGAATATCCAGTAAAACTGTTTGTAATAAGGTCTAAATTGAGCACTTCTTACCTTATGTCTGTCGAGCCAAGGTAACAAGAAGAGAACAGCAACAGCAGCAAACATTAATAAAACACCCAGTAACTTGTCAGGTACAGCTCTCAAAATTGCATAAAATGGAAGAAAATACCATTCGGGAACAATATGAGCAGGAGTTTGTAAGGGGTTAGCAGGGATATAATTATCAGGATGACCTAAAAAATTTGGTGCGAAAAAAACTAGTCCTGCAAAAATGATAAGGTAAACACCCAAACCAAAATAATCTTTTACGGTATAATAAGGGTGAAAAGGGATTGTATCACCATCAGACTTAACATCTATGCCTGTGGGATTGTTAGAACCAAATTGATGTAAAGCTACAAGATGCAGTGCTACTACTCCAACAATGGCAAATGGTAACAAATAGTGGAGAACAAAAAATCTAGTTAAGGTTGGGTTGTCAACAGAAAAACCTCCCCATAAAAAGGTAACTATATAATCCCCAATTACAGGAAAGGCTGAGAAGAGATTTGTTATTACTGTAGCTCCCCAGAAGCTCATTTGTCCCCATGGAAGAACATAACCCATAAATGCTGTTGCCATCATTAATAGTAAAATAACAACTCCTAGCATCCACAAAATTTCTCTTGGATATTTATACGAACCATAATATAAACCTCTGAATATATGAATGTAAACAATTATGAAGAACATTGAAGCTCCGTTCATATGTATATATCTTAAGAGCCAACCATTATTTACGTCCCTCATAATTCTTTCAACACTATCGAAAGCAAGATCTGTATTTGCTGTATATTGCATAGCAAGCAAGATTCCAGTAACTATCATTATGACTAATGTAATTCCAGCGAGTGAACCAAAATTCCAAAAGTAGTTTAGGTTTTTCGGTGTTGGATAATCACGTAAATTATGATTTATAAAAGTAAATATAGGTAACCTTTTGTCTATCCAAGACGATATACCTTTTTTATTTTCGTTGTTATCGCTCATTTTTTACTATCCAATCTTTATAATATCATCACTAACAAATTTGTAAGGTGGAATCTCTAGATTTAATGGAGCTGGCCCCTTTCTTATTCTTCCCGACGTATCATAGTGAGATCCATGGCATGGGCAAAACCATCCTCCATACTCACCTTTGCTATCACCAATTTTTTGGCCCAACGGAACACAACCTAGGTGAGTGCAAACACCAATCACAACCAACCATTTAGGATTCTCAACTCTAGAATCATCCGTGGCTTTATGTTTAAGTTCCTCTACTGAGACGTTGGAAGCCAAATCAATTTCTTCTTTACTTCTATGCCTTATAAAAATAGGCTTTCCCCTCCACATAACGGTAAGACTTTGGCCCTCTTCAACAGGTGACAAGTCAACTTCGGTTGTGGACAAGGCTAATACATCTTTAGCTGGGTTCATTGTATTAATTAATGAAACAGCTGTGGCTGCTCCGCCAGCAACGGCAAGTCCGGCTGTTGTTACAAATAGAAAATCTCTTTTCTCTTCGTCAATTTGTGAAATTTCACTTTTGGATTCAGTTGATGTAGTTTTTTTCATAATTATAAATATTCTTTGATTATAATATAAAAAATAAATATTTTAAAACAATGAAAAAAATTGAAGAAAATAAAAAATTATGCTCAGAATGGTTTGAATTGCTGAGAAATAGAATTTGCAAGGAAATTCAAGGTCTTGAAGAAGGAAAAAGCAAGTTTATAAAAAAAAAATGGCTTAGAGACCCAAATGGATCAAATCGTATGGGTGGTGGTGAAATGAGTGTATTGAGAGGGAATACCTTTGAAAAGGCTGGTGTAAATATATCAACTGTTTTTGGAAAAATTTCAAAAAACCTAAAGGGGAAGATTCCAGGAACAGAACACTCTAATAAATTTTGGGCATCAGGAATTTCGGTTGTTATTCATCCTTTTTCACCAAAAATACCTGCGGTTCATATGAATACTAGATATATAGTTACCAAAGAATCTTGGTTTGGTGGAGGTATGGATATCACCCCAACAAACTTGAAATCTAAAGAATCACTAAAACTAGCAAAATTTTTCCATAGGAATCTAGAAAAAATTTGTGAAGAATATAGGAAGGGAAGTTATAAAAAATATAAGAAATGGTGCGATGATTACTTTTACTTACCTCATAGAGACGAACCGAGAGGTTTAGGAGGGATTTTTTATGATTATCTAAATTCTAAAAATTGGGAAAATGATTTTAATTTTACCAGAAAAGTTGGGAAAACATTCATAGATTCATATAAGAGTATTGTAGTTGATTCAAAAAAAAGCAAATGGAATGAAGAGGATAAAAAACTTCAATTTCACAGGAGATCTAGATATACCGAATTTAATTTACTTCACGACAGAGGAACAAAATTTGGGTTACAAACAAAGGGAAATATAGATGCTATATTAATGTCTTTACCACCTTCAACTGGATGGTAATTTTTTTTTTGTATAATCTAAGCATTGCCTTTTATTAGGAAAGTTATGCTTAATCCACCAATCCTTAACCTCGGAAAGCACCTCACCTATTTTTTTTCCTTTATTAAAACCTATATCTAGGAGGTCTGCTCCTGTTATAGGAAATGATTTTTTTTTTAAAGAAATTACTTTTTTATTTAATGAGTCAAATTTATTTTTAGTAATTAGCCTATCAGCATAATTTATTATGATGTTATCATCTATCTGGTCTTTAGTTTTTTCTAATATTTCTTTATTAATTTTATATTCTGTATTTTTTTTAAAATTAAATTTATATTTTATTCTCTTTGCAGAAATTTTACTTAATTTACTTGTAAAACTTGGCTCTTTTTTTGTTTTTCTTATTAAAAATTTAATTCTTCTTGTTATAGAAATTTTTTTTAACTTTTTTTCTATCTCACACAATCTCTCAAAATTGCTAGTGTCTATATCAGAATGAAGCGCAAAGCTAATGAACGAAATCAATTTTTCAATAACACCTTTTTTTTCTATATTCCTTAATACTAAAATTTTTCCTAATTCAGATATTCTTCTTTCTAAAGACAAACTTTTAATTTTTTTTTTTAGTTTTTTACAAGCACTTAAACCATCTAGATCAAATTTTTTAGAATATAGCAACGAGAACCTAATGAATCTTAATATCCTTAAATAGTCCTCTTTAATTCTGTCTTCAGGGTTTCCGATGAATTTTACTTTTTTCTCTTTTAAATCTTTTACCCCATTGAATGGATC
>MDSY01066771.1_pt1 | contig 11416 bp, 9 predicted proteins | sample 811131 | NCBI WGS metagenome assembly MDSY01 (sample SAMN05326643, study PRJNA326480) | marine metagenome | isolation source: seawater | place: Atlantic Ocean: South West | collected 2010
CCAAGCCAACATCAAAAGCTTCCAGAGGTTGGGTATCGGGTTTGTGGTTGACTAAGTTTGCTACGGTTTTGTTGGTAGTGGGTGCAGTGTCATTGGTTTACTTGGACGCGCAAATCAGGTCCCGATTTGAGGGTCATCGCTGGTCTTTGCCAGCAAAAGTATATGCCCGCCCACTCGAACTCTTTAATGGCAAACAACTGGCCTCAGGGCAGTTGGAATATGAGCTCACACAGTTAGGTTATCGCTTTGTAAAAAATGCCAAAGCACCAGGGCAAGTGCAAAAAACAAATGAGGGTATGGTCATTTACAGCCGAGGTTTTAGATATGTTGATGGTGACCAGCCAGGTCGTTTGGTGGCGGTAAGTATGAATGGGCATAAAATCATGGGCTTACGCCAAACTAATGGCATGAGTGTGGCATTGTTAAGGCTGGAGCCACAGCTAGTAGGAGGCATTTACCCTGCGCACAACGAAGACCGAGAGCTGATTCAATTGGACGACTTACCTAATGGCTTTATCGAAACCTTATTAGCGGTGGAAGATCGTAACTATTACTCCCATTATGGGGTCTCTCCTGCGGGTATTGCTAGGGCGATGTGGGTGAATGTGCAAGCGGGTGGAGTGGTTCAGGGTGGCAGCACCTTAATCCAGCAATTGGTTAAGAATTTCTACCTTACAGACCGGCAGACTCTATGGCGTAAACTCATTGAAGCGCCGATGGCGTTATTGTTAAATGTGCATTACAGTAAGGATGAAGTGTTAGAAGTTTACCTTAATGAAGTATTTGTTGGGCAAGCAGGCAAACGAGCAATTCATGGCTTTGGTCTTGCCAGCCGCTTTTATTTTGGTCAGCCGTTAAGTGAATTAAAACTTCACCAAATTGCACTATTGGTAGGTTTGGTTAAAGGACCTTCTTATTACAACCCTCAAAGGCACCCAAAAAGAGCGACTAAAAGACGTAATTTAGTATTGTCGATATTGGCGCGACAAGGCGTTCTGTCGCAAGCCCAAAAAGTAAAGTATCAAGCGTTGCCTTTAGACCTAACCGAGGCTAGTCAGGTGAGTCGCTACCCTGCCTATATGGATGTGGTTAGACAGCAGCTACAACAACACTACCCAGCAACAGCATTATCTAACCATGGGTTGAGAATTTTTACTAGTTTAGATCCTTGGGTGCAACATCAAGCTGATAGGGCAATGGTTGAACAAGTGAACAAGCTGAAGCAACGCTTTGGTAGCATAAAAGGGTTGCAAGGTGCAGCAGTGGTTAGCCATCGAGATAGTGGTGAATTATTAGCCCTCGTAGGTGATCATAATGGTGGTTATGCAGGTCATAATTGGGCGCTAGATCGAAGCCGTCAAGTGGGTTCGTTATTAAAACCAGTAGTACACCTTGCAGCCTTAGAAACGGGTCGCTATAGCCCAGCAACTATTATTGATGATGCTGCAGTCTCGTTACGTCAGCCAGATGGAAGTGTATGGCAACCACAGAACTATGACCGTGTATCCCATGGCAAAGTACCCATGTATGAAACCTTAGTAAAATCTTATAATCAAGCCAATGTGCGTTTAGGTTTGCAGGTGGGCCTGGATAAAGTATTGCAGCAGCTCAGGCGAATGGGAGTAGAGCAAACTATTCCTGCCTATCCTTCGGTACTGTTGGGTGCCGTTGAGATGTCACCTTTGCAAGTTAATCAAGTCTATCAGACCATCGCCAGCAATGGTTTTTATAGCCCCTTGAGCTTGGTGCGCCAAGTGACCAAAGCCAATGGTCAATTATTGAGCAACTTTTCCTTTGCAGTGCGTCAGGCCGCCAGTAATGATTCGATCTATTTGCTACAACATGAAATGCAAATGGTGGCAAAGGAAGGGACAGGGAAAGGGGTTTATCGGTTTTTGCCTAAGCAACAAACTGTAGCAGCAAAAACAGGCACTACCAATGACCAGAAAGACAGCTGGTTTGCCGGCTTTAGTGGCGAACATGTAGCGACCGTTTGGCTAGGTAGAGAAGATGGCAAACCTACCCCGCTCACTGGTGCAAGCGGAGCGCTAAACGTGTGGGGACAGATGATAAAAAATGTAGCTTATTCGACCTATGAAGACATTAAACCCCAAGCGATAGATTACTATTACCTCAATGCGAAAACAGGCCAGGCTATGCCCAATAATTGCCCTAATGGTGTTTGGGTGCCGATACCCAATGTCTTAGCACCTGCGTCTACTCAAACCTGTGGGTATTAGTTGCTAATGTATAACATCCCAATTTCACTTTTTAAACCGCTGTCATCACCATTGTTAGCACTTCTTTTAGGGGCTTGTGCGGCACCAAGCTATAGCCCAGTTGTTGATGACCTGAGTGTGTCGGCCAGGCCATCTGACCAGGTGCTGGCAGGATCTGCCAAGACTTTTAATGATAACCCAGTCATCCCTCTGTCATCTTTAGTAGTGGTCACACCTAAACCTTATAAATCACCCAAAGCTGCTGTTTTTGCAACGGGGCAGTTTATAGCGAGCGAAGTTGTGACTCTGTCTATTGCGCTAAAAGCACAAGGGGCACAGTTACCAGAATCTAGCCAACCTGCGGTTGAGGAGTTGTTGGCCAAAGCAGACCAACTAAAGGTTCAGGGTAGGGTTACTGAAGCAGTTATCCAGTTGCAAAGAACTCAGCGTATTGCTCCTCGGGAACCTAAGGTATACGCGCGCTTAGCCGCATTACAGTTGTCTTTAGGCAAAGCGTCTGTTGCTGAACAGTTAGCCCTTAAAGGGCTAACCTTGGTGCCCAATAAAAATAGCTACCAGTATTACTTTTGGGCCTTAATAGATGCTAGCCGAAGTCATTTAGGAGATAGTAAGGGTGAGGCTAAGGCTATGGTTGAAGCCGAAAAATATAGATAGCCGCCAAAGGTGAGTAAGGTTAAGCCATTCCATAGCAGAGCTAAGCTAGTATTAAATGACCATAGGCTAGCTATCATTAATCCAAAATAAAAGCCCAACACAATGCAGTACTTACTTAAAGCTTGGTCTGTGGATCGAGCGTTTTTTATAATTCTAAAAATAGCGTAGAGTAAAGCGAATGTGCAGGCAGTTAGGACGAATTGACCATAGTCGGTGCCAGCTTCCGCTCTGCGCATCAGTTCAAACATGGCGGCCAACGCTAGAAAAATGCGCCCCCATGTGGCGCGTTGCCATTGCCAACCATGAGTTAAATCTAACATCACCAAAGCCATCATCGGAAAACTTACATATAGGTTCAGGTTAGTGCCAAGGATAGCCACCTCAGGCTCTATAACTGAGCTCAAAATGGGCATGTTAACAGTACACGCGTAAGCACCTAGCCACAGGCAAAATGCAGCCGTCTTGCGCGCATCCTGCGACACGCTTAACCTAAGGCGCCACAACAGCACGCCAGCGGCAATAAGGCTGGCAGCTAGTAGTAGATATAAACAGCTCAACATAGGCTAAAGCTTTGCAAAAGCTCGCTCCGCTGCAGCTAGCGTGTGCTTTAGTTCTGCATCACCATGGGCGGTAGATGTAAATCCAGCCTCAAAAGCTGAAGGCGCCAAATAGACACCTTCTTCGAGCATTAAGTGAAAGAACTTGCCAAATTTTTGCGCGTCACAAGCCATTGTTTCCGCAAAGCAGGTCACTTGAGGTTGGTCGGTAAAGAATAAGCCAAACATAGCGCCTACTTGGCTGGTGCAAAAGTCTACGTTAGCTGCTTTAGCTCGCTCTTCTAGACCTGCCATTAGTTGGCTAGTAAACTGATTCAATTGCTCATAAACGCCGGGCTGGCTTAATTCATCAAGCATTACTAAGCCTGCGCTCATAGCGACGGGATTGCCTGAAAGGGTGCCTGCTTGATACACGGGGCCCAATGGCGCAAGAGAGTGCATAACGTCACTACGGCCACCAAACGCTGCGACAGGCATGCCACCACCAATGACCTTGCCTAGAGCGGTTAAATCTGGCGCAATGTCATACAGGCCTTGTGCGCACTGTGGGCCAACACGAAAACCTGTCATCACTTCATCAAAAATCAGCAGTGCACCACTTTCATCACAGACTTGTCGTAAACATTGTAAAAACCCATCTGCTGGCGGGATACAGTTCATATTGCCAGCTACGGGCTCTACAATAATGCAAGCGACTTCGTGGCCAATGGCTGCAAAGGCTTGTTTAACACTGGCACTATCGTTGTAGCTTAGGGTAATGGTGTGCTCAGCGATACTGTCTGGAACACCAGGAGAGCTCGGCACACCAAGGGTTAGTGCGCCTGAGCCTGCTTTTACCAATAATGAGTCTGAGTGGCCATGATAGCAGCCTTCAAATTTAACAATCTTGTCCCGCCCTGTGTGGCCGCGAGCCAGTCGAATGGCACTCATGGTTGCTTCGGTGCCAGAACTCACCATGCGGACCATGTCCATATGTGGCAAAAGGCTGCATATTTTATCAGCCATTGCCGTTTCTACTCGTGTGGGCGCACCAAAACCTAAGCCATTTTCAATGCTCTTAGAAACAGCAGCCAGAACCCTAGGATGAGCATGCCCTAAAATCATGGGGCCCCAAGAGCAAACGTAATCGACGTATTGACGGTCGTCTTCATCGGTTAGCCAGGCACCAGCGCCGCGTTTAAAAAATAACGGATGGCCACCGACGCCTTTAAATGCGCGAACTGGGGAGTTAACACCGCCTGGAATATGTTTTTGGGCAGCTTCGAATAGTTGGGCCGAAATAGGTGTTTGGTTGGATGGCATAATGCACTCTAGCTAAGGAAATGGACAAATTATCAACACCATTATCCCCTTAAAATGCCTTCGCTGCTAATCCTTTTGTGCGTATCGTAGTATTTCTTCTACTGGCAGCACACCCATGATGCTGCCATCAATGTCAGTGATCAAAAGTTGCTTATAATCACGTTTTTTACATAAGTCCCAGGCTTCTTTAAGAGTGGCTCTAGATGAACAAAAGCCAAAGGCTGGAGATGGGATTCTGGCTGCTTCAATTAAGCCTGCTACCAAATCTTCGCTTAGTGTGATCTGACTTTGATGTAAAACGTGGTTAACTTCATCATTATCACTACTGTTAATAATGAGCCAGTTAGCGCCCCTTTCAATAGCTGACTGATAACCGGTAATGTCGTCATTAACGTGATGGCTTAAATCATCATGCATCAAGCTAGTGACGCCTTGATGATTTAATGCCTGAGTAATTGGGTTGGCTTGATAATCTAAACCTTGCTTGCGCAATACTTCAATAAAGACTGAGTCTTGTTTGAACAAATAACTGCAGCTAATATTAGCGATAACAATGGTGGCCATGCCTGGCAGGATAATACCAGGGTTGTGAGTTAGCTCCATAAGTCCAATAAGAGCGGCTAAGGGTGCTTGAAGTACTGCACTCATCATTGCACCCATGCCTAACATGGCGTAGAAGCCAGCATCTGAAGTTGGCCCATCCAGTACAACACTGCTTATATGGCCCAAGGCAGAACCTGCGCATGCTCCCATAAGCAGTGTTGGTCCAATTAAGCCGATAGGCATACCCAAGCCTACGCTAATGGCTGTGGCAAGTAATTTAGCCAAAGCTAAGGCGACCAGCAATCCCAAGGCATATTGTCCTTCAATAGCCATTAGAATACTGTCAGTGCCCATGCCCATCACTTGAGGGACGAAGTAGGCTAGAGATCCGGTAAAGGTGCCAGCTATAAGCATGCGAACCAGAACTGGTTTAGCTGCAAAGTTTTGTATACTGGTGACCGTTTTAGTGAACAGTGCAGCAATGGCGCCCAAAACCACCCCATAAACTAAAATAAGAGGCATTTCACCCATGCTGGCCATGCTAATATCGGGCGCCATAAAGGCCATTTCAGCGCCATACAGGTTATTGTGTAATAGGGTTGCGGTGACTGCAGCGATAATGACGGGAGTAAACCCCATGATGCTGTATTCCAGCATTACTACTTCCATCGCAAAAATAACCCCCGCCATGGGCGTATTAAACGAAGCGGCTATAGCGCCTGCGGTGCCGCAGCCCACCATCAGGCGTACGCTATTATTGGGCAGGTGGAAAAAACTACCTATTTGAGAGCTTACAGCTGAACCTAGGTGCACCGCAGGGCCTTCGCGCCCCGCAGACTGGCCTGTTAAAATAGCAATAGAGCCCCAATAAACTGTACTAAGGTGTTTTTAAGCGGCATTGTTCCTTGGTGGTAGGCCATACGGGCCATGACATGTGCAACACCTGTTTTGCGCTCATCGGGAGCAAACAACATGAGCCAAAAGCCAATCAGCAAGCCGCCAATAACGGGGAGTAAAAAGTACCAGATCGGGTCTAAGTTTTCAAAGCTTTCGGCCGTGCCGCCTGGGAGCCAATGTTCAAGGGGTATTTCAAATAAGCTACGAAACGCGACGATGATGAGTGCCGCAGCGATGCCACACACAAACCCAAGGCAACTGATTTGAGGCAGGGCGTCTGTATAAGCTAAGCGCCGTCGAAAGTGAGTGGCTCCAAAGCGAGTGGGGTTGAGGCGTGAGGCCAAATATTTGTTAAGATTAAACATAGGCAAAGACTCGTTAAAACGTTGTTTTATAGTTATACATACGAGTGGCGATTATTGCAGTCTACCTTACATCCATGATGCTGCCTACTAGCACCACACCCATTATTGCCTGTCTGCCCTTTAGCTTTAACGCTGGGTCTATTATCATGGCTTTAGGCAAATTTATTAAGCAAAGGAAATAAATGTGAAAAAAGTAGCCATTGTTGGTGGTACCGGGTACACCGGTGTTGAATTGTTGCGTCTGCTGGCGCGTCATCCTCAGATTGAGGTGTGTGCCATTACGTCTCACTCTGAAGCGGGTAAGGCAGTGTCTGATATATACCCCAGTTTACGAGGTGAGTATGATCTTGCTTTTACCGAACCAACTATTCAAACATTGGCTCAAGCTGATTTAGTATTCTTTGCTACACCCAATGGTGTGGCTATGAAACAAACGCCTGAGTTGCTGGCTTCAGGTACTAAAATTATTGATTTGGCAGCTGACTTTCGTATTCAAAACATTGAGACTTGGTCTCATTGGTACGGTATGGAGCATGGATGTTCTCAATTGGTGGCGCAGGCAGTGTACGGTTTACCGGAGGTCAATAGAGAGGCTATCAAGTCTGCAAACCTAGTGGCAAATCCTGGCTGCTATCCAACTGCAGTTCAGTTGGGATTGTTGCCTCTGATCGAACAAGGCTTAATCGATACAGACTATATCGTTGCAGATTGTAAATCTGGCGTTAGTGGTGCTGGACGTGGTGCTTCAGTGGGCAGTTTGATGTGCGAAGCGGCTGACAGTTTTAAAGCGTATAGTGTGGCAGGGCATCGTCATTTACCTGAAATTAAAGAACAGCTTGCGTTGGCTCATGGCGCACCTGTTGGAGTTACTTTTGTGCCTCATCTTGTGCCTATGATTCGTGGTATTCATGCCACTGTATACGCGCGTTTGAATGAGCCATCTACATCATTAGAAAGTATCCAAAAAATATTCGAGATACGCTACCAAAATTACCCCTTCGTCGATGTAATGCCCCTAGGCAGCCACCCAGAAACTCGCAGTGTAAGGGGCTCCAATATATGCCGTATTGCATTGCACCGACCTCAAGGTGAAAACACTCTAGTAATATTATCTGCTATCGACAATCTTGTTAAGGGTGCGGCAGGTCAAGCAGTACATAACATGAACTTAATGCTGGGGTTGCCAGAAGCCACTGGTTTAGAATTGGTGCCCCTGTCTCCATAATAGTGCCCCATAATGCTCCAGAATAGCGTTGCATAAATTACTCACTAAAGGTGCGCTTAATACTTGACTAAAATACTAGGTTAAGCGCATAATTCCATTTAGTACACACCTTCGCTAGGTTTAGTTTAAAGAGCATTATGGCCGATAAAGAATTAAATGATTACTCCGACACCATCCCTCCAGCAATGGGTTTTACCGATGCTGCGGCAAAAAAAGTTAGCCATTTGATGGAGGATGAAGATAATGACGAGCTAAGGTTGCGGGTGTATGTGACTGGTGGGGGTTGTTCTGGATTCTCTTATGGCTTTACCTTTGATGATAAAGTGGCAGAAGATGATACTCAGATTGAAAATGGCGCAGTCACTATGGTGGTCGATGCCATGTCTGTTCAATACCTCATGGGTGCAACCGTAGATTACAAAGAAAGTTTACAAGGTTCACAATTTTCTGTTACCAACCCCAATGCAACCACAACTTGTGGTTGTGGTTCTAGCTTCTCTATTTAACAAGTCTGCTAGTTTGACGCCATTGGGCTGCCCAGTCGATATGACTCGAGCTGGGCTAAAATAGAACTCGCTTTGGGTTTGAACGTTTTCATTTGATCTTTGTTCAGTGGCTGTACATTAGGAAATTTCACTTTAAGTGGGTTTTTGTGTACCCCATTTGAGCGGAATTCATAATGTAGGTGGGGCCCTGTTACAAGGCCAGATGAGCCAATATAGCCAATAACCTGCCCTTGTTTAACTCGACTGCCTTTTTTAACTTTCTTATTGTACTTAGACATGTGGGCATACAAAGTAGTATAAATTCCAGCATGTTGAAGGATGACTGTGCGCCCATAGCCGCCTTTAGTGCCCCGCCAGATAACCTTTCCATCGCCTGATGCTTTTATTGGTGTGCCAGTTGCTGCGGCGTAATCCACTCCTCTGTGAGGTCGGCTTGTTTTAAGGACGGGATGCATGCGGTTTGGGTTGTACTTGGAGCTAATGCGGAAGAAGTCTACAGGGCTGCGTAAAAATGCCTTGCGCATACTGTATCCATTGGGCGAATAATAGTTACCGTCACTATGACGAATGGCATTAAATACTACACCACGATTAATGAATTGCGCCGCTAAGACTTCTCCTTCACCAATAATTTTGTCATCAAGGTACTTTTCTTCATAGATGAGTGAAAACTCGTCCTGTTCGCGGATATCTAATGCAAAATCTATATCCCAACCAAAAATAGTGGCCAGTTGCATAAGCTTTTTCTGGCTTAAACCTGCCCGCTGTCCGTCTACAAATAAAGAGTTACTAATCACACTCTGGACAAATCGAGTGCCAATTTGGGCTTTACGGATGATGGTTTCAGCCGCGAAGTGGCCTGCTTCTTGCCGGGTAATTAGGGTTTGTTCTAGAGCACTCTTAATGTGACGAACTTTTTGTAATTGACCCTTATTAATCGCAAAGTCCAAAGTATCTCCTGGAAACAGTTTGCGCAAAGAGTTCGATTTATTGGTCGCTTTATCGACCTTGTAGACGTCTTGTGCTGATAGTCCTATGCGTTGGAATAGCGTGCTTAGGCTGTCACCAGACTTGACTGTAACGGTGGTCCACTTATCAATATTTTTCAGGATCGGTTTTTGAACTGATACTTGGGGGCTAGCAGCTTGGGGGCTAACACCTTGTAGTTTTAAGCTTAAATCCAGCGATTGACTGGTGCTTGCTTTGGCCTTTGGGCCAACAGCGCTGTTAGAGCCAGACCAGAACCGGATGGCGAACATTGCCGAAAGTAATAAAAGCAGTATTGGCAAATACGATTTAGGAAAATGTTGGAAAAGTTTGGGAAGGATTGTCATAAAGCGTTAATATTAAGAAACTTGAACAAGGGAATGACTATAGATCGTAATGATAACATGACTGGCGCTCAAAAATAGCCCGTTGTTTGCCCAGTTCTAGGTGTTTAACAGTACGAGGGCACTTTTCTATTGACCCTGAATCGAGCTAGAATATAGGGTTTTCTGGTTTGCAGTATTAGATGGCTGCAAGGTCAGTTCCAATAAATTAAATAATTGCACAAATAAGCGACTTATTATGACTGCTTTAGACACCAACTTACTCGCCGATTTACAAATGCGCGGCTTGGTTCATCAAATGACCTCCCCAGAAGAGCTGACACAGCACTTGCTAGAGCCGCGGGTGCTGTATTGTGGATTCGATCCTACAGCGGATAGCTTGCATATAGGCAGTTTAGTTCCACTGTTAGTGTTGCGACGTTTTCAGCAAGCTGGCCACAAGCCATTGGCTTTGGTAGGTGGGGCTACAGGCATGATCGGCGACCCCAGCTTTAAGGCCCAAGAGCGAAAACTGAACACTGTCGATATTATTAACAATTGGGTGGGCCGCCTCAAGGCGCAGGTATCTGCTTTTATTGAATTCAATGACCAAAATAATAGCGCCCAGGTAGTCAACAACTACGACTGGACTAAGAATATTGATATATTGACGTTTTTACGGGATGTGGGTAAGCACTTTTCTGTCAGCGCCATGATTCAAAAAGAATCAGTAAAGCAGCGTTTAGGGCGTGATGGTGAGGGCATTTCGTTTACTGAATTTGCCTATATGATATTACAGTCGTTCGATTTTTCTGAGCTTTACAAACAATACAATTGCAGCCTGCAGATCGGTGGTAGTGACCAGTGGGGCAATATTACTGGTGGCATAGATTTAACTCGCCGCCAACATCGGGCCCAAGTGTTTGGTTTAACACTGCCCTTAGTAACAAAGTCTGATGGTACAAAGTTTGGAAAAACTGAGAGTGGCACCATCTGGTTAGACGCCAAAAAAACCTCGCAGTATGCGTTTTATCAGTTCTGGGTTAATACAGCCGATGCAGACGTTTATAAGTTCTTACGTTTTTTCACCTTTTTATCCGAGGCGCAGATGCTTGATATTGAAGAGCAGGATAAGGTGGCGCAAGGTAAACCTCAGGCGCAAAGTGTCTTAGCAGCTGAGGTGACAAGGCTAGTCCATGGTGAAGAGGGTTTGCAGGCTGCCTTAAGAATAAGTGAATCGCTCTTTTTTGGGCAGCTTGGGCAGTTAACTGGCGAGGACTTGCAGCAGCTATACCTTGATGGAATGCCAGCTTCAAAGACAAGTGAGAAGGGCACGACCTTGGTTCAGCTGTTAGTTGATTCAGGGTTGGCTAAGTCTAATAAAATGGCGCGCGAATTTATTGGCAATAATGCTGTCTCTGTGAATGGAGGCAAAGTGAGTGATGTTGAAGCAGTGCTAACTTCCTCTTCAGGCTTGCATGGCAGTTATCATGTCATCAAGCGCGGTAAGAAGTTGTTTCACTTGTTGCATTGGGCGCAGTAAGTGATTGGCGCGTAAGTGGTTGGTTTTTGACCAATTATTGCTAATATTGCTTTGGGATTAATTAATTACTAAATAATTGGGTTTATTTGAAAAAGCGTGTTGACAAATAAACTCAAATCTATAGAATACGCCACCTCGGTTGAGCGCACTGCTTTAGGGCAAATCACTCAATCGACCGCTCTTTAACAATTTAATCAAGTAATTCGTGTGGGCGTTTGTTGGATTGGCAATAAGACCTAAACCCTTTCTTCGGAATAAGGTTGAGGCAACGATC
>MDSY01072471.1_pt1 | contig 11415 bp, 5 predicted proteins | sample 811131 | NCBI WGS metagenome assembly MDSY01 (sample SAMN05326643, study PRJNA326480) | marine metagenome | isolation source: seawater | place: Atlantic Ocean: South West | collected 2010
CCCAATAACATATATGACATTACACAACGAAGCTTTAGTTACCAGAAATGCTCTAGGAGGTAGAATATATTCCTTAGAAAAAATATTAATTTCTAAAGACCCCAATAGAAACAAAATGGCCTATCCCACTGTGGATTGGTTTGATGAATTACTTGAAGATTATACTCTTAATAGTAGATTTAACTTCAATATAAGTGGCGGTGGTAAAATTGCCAAATATTACTTAGCAACTACTGTAAATACAGATAACGGAAACTTAAAGGTTGACCCTCGAAATAATTTTAATAATAATATAAATTTTAAACGTATTTCGTTGAGATCTAACATTAATGTTAACCTAACCCCAAGCACAGAAGTAGCTCTAAAATTTAACGGAAATTTTGATGATTATATTGGACCGATAGATGGTGGAGAAGCAATATACAGAAAGGCAATGCAAGCAAATCCTGTTTTGTATCCTAAATTTTATGAGCCAGATTTACAATTTCAAAACTCATCTCATGTGCTTTTTGGAAATGCAGGTCAATTTGGAGATTACTTAAACCCATATGCAGACTTGATGAGAGGTTACAAAGATGAGAGTTATAACAACTTTTTAGCAACAGTTGAAGTTAAGCAAAACTTAGATTTTTTAACAGACGGGCTAACGGCCAGATTACTGGCAAATACGTCACGCTATTCTTTTTATAATCTTGAAAGACGTTATAATCCATTTTATTACTCGCTTGGAAACTATGATTTTCAAAGTGATCAATACACCTTAGTGGCATTAAACCCAGACCAAGGGACTGAATATTTAGAATATAATGAGGGTACCAAAATCATAACGAATTCCACCTATTTTGAAGGCTCTATAAACTACAAGAAAACATTGAATGAGAAACACGAACTTTCTGGAATGTTAATTGGAATTTTAAGAGAGCTTAAATATGCCAATGCTGGAAACCTTCAAAGCTCATTGCCCTACAGGAATATTGGGCTTTCAGGTAGATTTACTTATGCTTTTGATGATAAATATTTCACTGAATTTAATTTTGGGTATAATGGTTCAGAACGATTTGCTAAGTCAGAACGTTTTGGGTTTTTCCCTTCATTTGGACTTGGATGGTATGTGTCAAATGAGAAATTTATGGAACCAATTTCAAATGCCATAACAAAGTTAAAATTTAAAGGTACCTACGGACTTGTTGGAAATGATCAAATTGGAAGTGCCGATGATCGTTTTTTCTATATTTCTCAAGTCAACCTAAACAATGGCGGATTTGGCTCTAATTTTGGGCAAGAATTCGGCACTTATATAAATGGGGTCAGTATTGATCGCTATGCAAATGACAAAATAACTTGGGAAAAAGCAAGTATGTTAAATGTTGGCCTTGAGTTAGGTTTATTTGGAGTCATAGATATCCAAGCTGATTATTTTACCGAATACCGTTCTAATATTTTGATGGACAGAGCTCAAATACCCGCATCTATGGGATTACAAGCGCCCTTAAGAGCAAATGTAGGAGAAGCTTCCTCTAGAGGTTTTGAATTTACTATTGATTATAAGGACAGTCTCAGTGAAAACTTTTTTGTATCTGCAAGAGCTAACTTTTCTTTTGCAACTAGTAAATACGAAGTTTACGAAGAATTAGATTATAGAAACGCGGGTTTACCTTGGCGTTCAAGAATTGGACTAAATTTATCTCAACCCTTTGGGTATATAGCTGAGCGTTTATTTATTGATGAAGCTGATATTGCAAATTCCCCATTACAAACTTTTGGAGACTATATGGCAGGAGACATAAAATATAAAGACATTAATAATGATGGGGTTATAGATATCAATGACGAAGTTGCAATTGGGTACCCAACAACTCCTGAAATAATTTACGGTTTTGGCATATCTAGTTCGTATAAAAGTTTTGATTTATCGTTCTTTTTTCAAGGATCTCTTAACTCTTCATTTTTTATAGATGCATATAATACATCGCCATTTATTGATACTAGTGGAAGTGCTATCGGAAATAATGCACTCTTGAACGCATGGGCTAACGACCATTGGTCAGAAAACGACAGGAACCTTTATGCGGCATGGCCACGACTTTCAGACCAACTAGTAGATAATAATAATCGCAATAGTACCTGGTGGCTTAGAGACGGATCTTTTCTAAGACTAAAATCTGTTGAATTTGGCTATTCAATTCCAGATCGTTTAGCTTCACGAGTTAATTTATCATCTGCAAGGATTTATATTACTGGTTCAAACTTACTCACTTTTAGTAAGTTTAAATTATGGGATGTGGAAATGGGCGGTAACGGACTTGGGTATCCAATACAGCAAGGAGCTAATATTGGTATAAATTTAAATTTTTAATAACTTAATATGAGAAAAACTTTTATAATTTTCATTTTAACTTTTACCTCTTGTCAAAAAGACTACCTTGATGTTGTCCCAGATAATATTGCAACAATTGATTTAGCCTTTAATACGCGATCCACTGCAGAAAACTTTCTTGCAACTTGTTACAACTATATCCCAGAACATGCGCATGTGGAGCAAAATTTTTCCATGCTAGCAGGAGACGAAGTATGGTATTATGCCGAAAACGATTTTTATATGAATAATGAAACAAGTTTTCGCGTAGCTAAAGGCATGCAAAACTCTTCCAGTCCATATTTGAATTATTGGGAAGGTGGTCGTGGGGCTCCACGTAGCCTATTCATTGCTCTAAGAGACTGTAATATATTTTTAGAGAATTTAGTAGCTGTTCCTGGACTGGAAGAACAAGAGCGAATCCGATGGCTTGATGAAGTTAAAGTTTTAAAAGCATTTTATCATTTTTGGCTTATGCAAATGTATGGTCCAATTCCAATAGTAGATACTAATGTTCCTGTAAGTGCTCCTTCTTCTGAGACGAACGTCTACAGAGCATCTATTGACGAAGTTGTAACGTATCTAACAGAACTATTAGATGAGGTTATAGAAGCCAATAATTTGCCTGGTTTGATAAATTATATCTACACAGAAAAGGGGAGAATAACAATGCCAATAGCAAAAGCACTAAAGGCTAAAATTTTAGTGCTAGGCGCTAGCCCAATTTTTAATGGAAACTCGGATTTTAGCAGCCTTATTGATAATCAAGGAAATAGTTTAGTGAACCAATCTTATGACCCTCAAAAATGGGTCTTAGCAAAAGACGCACTGTTAGAGGCAATAGAAAGCGCAGAAAGTAATGGACATTCTTTATACCGATTTAATCAACAACTGCCTATAATTGGTGGGGCTAATGAACAGATAACTCAAGAACTAAGCCTTAGGGCAGCAATTACCGACCCTTATAATTCTGAAATAATATGGGCATTTTCAGCAGATTGGACAGGCGAATTACAACAATGGTGTCAACCAAGGTGGTCTGCAGATCACTCTGCATTATTTGGTTATACAAAAAAATCACATGCCCCTACATTAAATATGGTAGAAACCTTCTACACTCGTAATGGAGTGCCAATTGACGAAGACGTTTCCTGGGATTATGGTAATCGATTTGATGTTGTTCAAACCCCCGTATTAGACGCCAACAATGAGAATTATCATGAATTTTATATAGAAAACAATTATGACACGGCAAAACTGCACACTTTTAGAGAGCCGCGATTTTATTCTACTTTAGGGTTTGATGGTAGTAAGTGGTTTTCATTAGAGACCGAAAATATTAATAATATTCCCCATTTAAATGCAAAATCAGGAGCCCCTTCCGGAAAACAAGGATTTGAAATTTATTCAATTACAGGGTATTTTGCAAAAAAACTAGTGCACTATGAAAATATAATTTCACTAGAGGGTTCTACCATTCAGGGGTATTCATTTCCTATCATCAGACTCTCTGATTTATATTTGATGTATGCTGAAGCTTCTAACGAAACAAAAGATGCTCCTGATGCTGATGTTTATGAATACATTCAAAAAGTAAGAGACAGGGCTGGCTTGGATGAAGGAGGTGACTTGGTTACCACTTGGCAAACACACTCTTCGAACCCTGGCAAACCTATCACTAAAGATGGAATGAGAGAGATTATACATCAAGAAAGAATGATTGAACTAGCACTTGAAGGACATCGCTACTGGGATTTAAGACGCTGGAAGCTAGCAGGTGAATATTTTAGCAAACCAATAAGAGGTTGGAATATATTTAAGCCTGATGTCGAAGGCTTTTATGAAGTTGAAAATATCTTTTACAGAAACTACTTAACCAAAGACTATTTGTGGCCTATTAGTCAAACAGAGTTGCTAAGAAACCCTAACTTAATTCAGAATCCAGGATGGTAAAAATAATAAATACTATTAAACATAAAATGGAAAAAATAAATATTTACTTAGCGTATTCACTAACATGTATATTTTTAATTTTGGGATGTACAGAAGAGGAACGCACTGCTTACGGATCTGACGGAACTCCACCCGATGCTGTAATAATTAATTCTGTTGAAAACACACCTGGCGGGGCTATTATAAGATTTACTCCACCAACAAACCAAGACTTGTTATACATAAAAGGTGCCTACAATGACGAAAATGGCATCTCTAAGCAAGTAATAGTTTCTTCGGTTATAGATACTTTAAGTATTATTGGTTTTGGACAGTCTGGGGACTATTTCGTGGATGTTACTGCTATAGATACAGGAGATAATGAATCAGAAGCAGTTACCACCACAATTTCTCCTTTAGAAGCACCAATACATGCCATATTGGAATCTATTGAAGGAACTCAAGATTTTGGGGGAATTAATATATCTTATCTAAACCCTACTAGAGCTGAGGTTTCACTTAATATGTCTATTTTAGACCTAGATGGTAACCAAGTATTTAAAGAGTCTTTTTATACAAGCCAAGCGAATAGTTCTTATAGCTTTAGAGGCTACGACCCCATTCCGACAACTTTTATTATTTATGTTGAAGATCGTTGGGGTAATCAAACCATAACAAGGTCATTAGAAACTACCCCATTGCAGGATGTGTTTTTGGATAAAGGCTATTTTTCCGTTCAACCAATGCCTGGAGATGAAAGCTTCAGTGAGTATGGTTTCTCTGCAAATCAAATGTGGGATGGTTCATGGAGCAGTCAATGGAACTGTGGACACACCAATTTTTTAGCCCTTCCGCACCAGTTAACTATTAATTTAGGACAAACTGTTAAATTAAATCGATTTAAATTGTACCAGCGAGGCGGAACAGAATTATACAAGCATGGGAATCCAAAGAGATTTCAAATATATGGCCGAGAGAATCTAGATAATTTACCAATTTACAGCCCTTCAAACCCTGGGGATGGCTGGATACTTTTAGGCGAATTTGAATCTTTTAAGCCCTCAGGATTACCACCAGGTTCAAACACTGAAGAAGATTATTTATTTCAAGATAATGGTGAGGATTTCGTTTTTGATTTTAACGCTCAACAATACGACATTAAATACATACGATTTGTAAACTTAGAATCTTGGAATAACCAAATGGTATCGGTAATTGGAGAACTTTCATTTTGGGGAGGTCTCGTTGAATAATATATATTAAATGATGAAAATATTTAAAACTAAACAATATTTGTTGCTTTTTTTATTTGGATTATCGCAAATATCCCTGAGTTGTGGTGATATAGAGTCCGTTCATGAGCAGTATCTAAATGGAGAAACTATCTATGCAGGACGATTAGACACCTTAACCATTAGACCTGGATATTACAGAGCTCAGTTAGAGGGTTATACCCAATTTCTTGGAAATTCAAATCAAATAATTATAGAATTTAATGGCACAACACAAACGTTAGATATTAATAACGATGAAGAAATTTATGCTGCTATATTATCTGAATTAGGGGAAGAAAGCTATGAATTTAATGTAACTACCAAAGATCCCGATGGTAATTTGTCAATCCCACAAACCGTGGCCGGATTTGCTATTGGAGATGAATTTGTTTCAAATCAAGATCCTAGAGGTATTATTGACTACAGCTTTGATACCGATGGTAATTACGTAAATTTCAGTGCAAATGCTGAATCTGAACATGTGATTTTCACCACCATAGACTACGAGAACGAAGCGGATGAAATTGTGAGAGATACTGCTTTTTTTGAGGATAATAGAATTAAATTAAATGATTTTAAACCCTTGGGGAATATATCTTCTAAATCTTATTTACTGTCGGGTGTCAATGGAATTGATACTATTCCACTTCCAGCTAATGATTATATATTGCCAAATGTACCGTACAGTGAGCTTGATAAAAGCTATTTTCAACTCGTACAAATGCCAAGCGATAACCTAGGGACCAATAACAATGCAAATCCAGAACTTTATCTATTCGATGGCGACGGTTCATGGTCTGGGGATGACACTTTCTCCTATTACTCAAATCCAGGAGATATGCCACACCACTTCACTATAGATTTAGGAGTGAGAACCACACTTAGAAAGGTAAAACTAGAAATGCCTGATCCAAATTCCTCGGCTCAAAATAACGCAACTGAAGTGCAAATATGGGGCCGTGATGGTCTTGAATTTGCAGAGACAAGTGCAAATACTAACGCCGCTTTTTATAATGCAGGCTGGAGTCTTTTATATGAAGGAACCGTAGATGGTGCAGCGATGGCTAGTAATAGTTTTTTAGTCAGTCCTGCAAACCAAGTACGATATATTAGATACCGAGTCTTATCCACGGTTGGAAACACCAATTCGCAGTTAACAGAAATGACTCTATATGGACAAGATACTAAACCTATAGTTCTTGATAAATCTTTATTTTCCATGACATTAATGCCTAGCGATAACCCAGGTACATTTTATGGCGGAAATCCTTCTAATTATTTATGGGACAACAACGGTTTATGGTCTGGCAATGATGCTTATGGGTATCACTCAGGAGAAAATGCCGTCCCAGGACATTTTACAATAGATTTAGGCGTTACGACTCAATTATCAAAATGTAAAATACACTTTAGAGATCCCAATAACTTTTCTGGAAATAATCCTACTCAGTTAGAGATTTGGGGAAGACCCACTCTAGAAGCTGGAGAAACATTTCCAGTATTTCAATCCATTGGAAATTCAGTGCTTTCTGAACCCGTTACAACTGAAAGTTTTGAAAATGCAGGCTGGCAACTAATAGTTGATCAAAGCATTAGCGGAGGCGACCTCCAAAGTATTGAATTTGATTTCCCTCCTGGACCATTCTCAAAATACATCCGAATACGATACACCTCAACCGTTGGAAATCAAGCATTTCAATTAATAGAGATGGAGCTCTCAGGGTATGGTGCAATTACCAATTAGATCCCTGATTATTCGTAAGCTATTTTAAAGCTACCAACTCAACTAAAAAAAGAGAGAACACAATTTGCCAATCTTAATATTAATTAAAAAACATAACACATGAAACATATTAATTTAAAAAACATATTTGCTGTAATAGCGCTCATATTAATAAGCTTTGGTTTTAAAAGTATGAAGCCGAATGACTATATAAAGTATGTGGACCCCTTTATAGGATCTGGAGGTCATGGGCATGTTTTTGTAGGCGCTAATGTACCATTTGGAGGCGTTCAAGTAGGTCCAACTAACTTTAATAAAGGATGGGACTGGTCATCATCCTACCACCACTCAGATAGTATTGTTAAAGGATTCTGCCATTTAAATGTAAGTGGCACCGGAATGTCAGATTTAGGAGAACTTACAGTCATGCCGGCGACTGGAGAATTAAAAATTAATGCAGGCACTCAAGACAGACATCTAAAGGGATATGCTTCTTTGTATTCAAAAGATAAAGAAAGTGCAAGCCCTGGATATTATCAAGTCATGTTAGATCGGTATGATATTAAAGTTGAATTGACAGCCACCGAACGCTCTGGATTGCATAAATATACTTTTCCTGAATCTTCGGAATCAAGGATTATTATTGATTTAGGTGAAGGAAGTGCCGACCGACCAACCGACACCTATTTAAGACAAATTAACGATACTTTATTTGAAGGGTATCGATTTTCATCAGGGTGGGCTTCTGATCAAAGAGAATTTTTCTCATTAGTGGTTTCTAAGCCTGTCAAAGATTTTATGATTTATAATAATGGTAGAAAGGTTAAAGCCAATGAAAAAAAGGGAGAATTTTTAAAAGGCTTTTTAGAGTTTTCTACTAAAAAGAATGAAGTGATTTATTTGAAAATGGGTATTTCTCCGGTAAACTCAAGCAATGGATTAGATAATTTAATGACAGAAATTCCAGGATGGAATTTCAATAAGGTGTTGAAAGATGCAGAAGACAAATGGAATAAAGAACTTTCAAAAATTCATATTAAAACAAAAGACAAAGCTAAAAAGAGAGTTTTTTATACTGCAATGTATCACCATATGATTGCCCCTAATCTATTCCAAGATCTTAATGGTGAATACCGTGGGACCGATAAAAAGGTATATAAAGACACCACCTTTACCAACTATACTTTATTTTCTCTTTGGGATACCTATAGGGCTGCACATCCATTGTATACCATAACACATCCTGAAAGAGTGAGTGATATGGTTAATTCCATGGTTAAAATATTTGAGCAGCAAGGTAAATTACCTGTATGGCATTTAAGAGGAAACGAAACTAATACGATGCCGGGTTACAGTGCTATTCCTGTTGTTGTTGATGCCTGCCTAAAAGGATTTGAAGGTATTGATTTGGAAAAAGTATATGCAGCAGTGAAAGAAAGTGCAACTGGAGATCATGAGCCTGGTGTAAAAGACTTGATGAAATATGGATATATTCCTTCAAACTTTATGGCAGAATCAATCGCAAGCACTATGGAATATGCCATTGCAGATTGGGGCATTGCGCAGCTCGCAGCTAAATTAAATAAGCCGAAAGATTACGAGTATTTTTTAAATCGATCAAAGTCTTACAAAAATTATTTCGATCCTGAAACTAAATTCATGAGAGGGAAAATGGATGATGGTAGCTGGAGAACTCCTTTTGATCCTAAGTCTGCTCAACACAGAGTTAATGATTATTGTGAAGGAAATGCTTGGCAATATTTGTGGCTAACTCCACAAAACCCTGAAGGTCTTATTGAACTGCTAGGAGGCGATAAAGGTTTCACCACTAAGCTAGATCAATTATTTAGTATTTCTTCCGATTTAGAAGAAGGATCATCAATGGACATCACTGGACTTATTGGTCAATATGCACACGGAAATGAGCCTAGCCACCACACCACTTACATGTATGCTTATGCAGGAGAGCAATATAAAATTCCCGAAAATGTAAGATATATAACTAATAATTTGTATTCAGATCAACCAGATGGTTTGAGTGGTAATGAAGACTGCGGACAAATGTCTGCTTGGTATATATTTTCTTCTATGGGCTTCTATCCGGTTAATCCTTCAAATGGTGCATATGTATTTGGAAGTCCCATATTTGACCAAGTTGACCTCAATTTAGGAAATGGTAAAAGCATGAAAATCATAGCAGAGAATAACTCTGACACTAATATTTATATTCAGGAAGTTACACTAAATGGTGCTGAACATAAATACTCTTACATAACGCATAAAGATTTAGTCAAAGGAGGAGTGCTTAGGTTTGTAATGGGTTCAACTCCTAATTTAGATTTTGGAAAAGAACGCGAATACAGACCCAAATCTATGGTTTATTAGTACTAATATTTTTGAGAAGTGAATTATGACTAATACTTTAAAATCAAAAACACCAAGCAAATTTCTTATAATTTCATTCATTTATTCGATAACTTTTTTACTTAAACAATTTTCAGATAAATTAATCAAATTAAACATAATTTAATCTCTCATTAATCGGAGATTAATTCTTTATTTAATTTGTTGATATTATATTTAGAAATTATAAAACAAACATCAAAAGAACTCAATTTAAATTCATGATCGAAAATACAGATTTCATTGATCTATATTTAAAGTACAATCTTAAAATATTTCATGATATAAATCTTAAAACTTATTGTCTTAATTTTTTGTTGCTAATTTCAGTTAATTTTTCTGTTAGTGCTCAGCAATTATCTAAAGTTGTCGATCCACAAATTGGTTCTCAAGGCAGTGGATTGGGCTGTGGTTATAATTTTGTTGGAGCGACTTACCCCTTTGGAATGGTTCAGTTTACTCCAAGCTTTTTTTCTCCTCAAAAAGGTTTTGTTATAAACCAGTTAAGTGGAGCGGGGTGTCCACACATGGGTAATTTTCCTGTCTTACCAATTTCGGGGCTACTTAAAAGCTCTCCTAGCAACATGGATAGGTTTAAAAAATATGAATTGATAAATGAAGCGCATGCAGGTTTTATATCTCTTCAAATGCCAGACCATACAACAGCTAGGCTGACAGTAAACAAACGTTCAGGTGTAGCAAATTTTAAGTTTGATCAATCAACAAAAGCGGGTACAGTTATTATTGGATCTGGGGCTAGTTCTACTGATATAAACGCTGCGATGGTTACAATTACTTCAGATTCAAGTTGTGAAGGATTTGCCGAAGGTGGAGATTTTTGTGGTTCTTCAACAAACTATAAACTGTACTTTGTGGCCGAATTTGACAGACCATCAACCTCTAGTGGTACATGGGAAAAAAACGTATTATCAGAAGGAGTAAATGAAGCATCTGGAAAAAAATCAGGAGCTTATTTTTCATTTGATACAACCAGAAATAGTGAAGTTAATTATCGGATATCAATTTCGTATGTTTCAATTGAAAATGCCAAAGAAAACTTAAAGGCTAGCTCTATTGAAGGTGGTTTTAGTGCCTACCAAAAAAACGCTGAGACCGCATGGGATTCTAGCTTGTCAAAAATTGTAATCGAATCTCCAAGTACAGATCGTAAAATTCAATTTTACACCCACTTATATCACTCTTTAATCCATCCTAACATTGTGAGCGATGTAAACGGAGACTATATGGGGGCTGATTTTAAAGTATATAAAACCAATCTAGATGCACAATACAGTTCCTTTAGTGTTTGGGATACCTACCGAACGCAAGCTCAATTACTTGCTATCTTATACCCAGATCAAAGCAGTGATATGATGCAGTCGTTGGTTGATTTTGCAGAACAAAGCGGTGGGTATGGTCGTTGGATTCTAGCAAATATTGAAACAGGAATCATGCAAGGAGACCCAACACCAATTCTTATTTCAAATTCATATGCTTTTGGAGCTACCAATTTCGATTTAAATAAAGCATATAATTACATGAAGCGTGGAGCTACTATTCCACTTTTACAATCTCAAGATCAGGAAATACGACCTTATTTAACGGAATACATGAGAGATGGTCATACTTTTGCGTCAATGATGTTGGAATATACTTCGTCAGACTTTGCTATTGGTCAATTTGCACTTCAAGCATTAAATCTTAAAGAGGATGCTTCTTACTTCATA
>MDSY01134310.1_pt1 | contig 11414 bp, 8 predicted proteins | sample 811131 | NCBI WGS metagenome assembly MDSY01 (sample SAMN05326643, study PRJNA326480) | marine metagenome | isolation source: seawater | place: Atlantic Ocean: South West | collected 2010
AAAGCCCTCGGTTATTCTTCCAACCATGGGTGGTCAAACGGCACTTAATTGTGCGTTAGACCTCGCGCGGGAGGGCGTACTCGATGCTCATAACGTGCAGATGATAGGCGCTACTCGCGAAGCCATCGATAAAGCCGAAGACCGTAATTTGTTCGATAAGGCTATGAAAGCTATCGGCTTGGATACTCCGCGCTCAGATATTGCTCACACGATAGAAGAGGCGCATGCGGTTCAGGCTACGCTCGGCTTTCCAGTGATTATTCGGCCCTCTTTTACCATGGGTGGTTCTGGCGGTGGTATTGCCTATAACCGAGAAGAATTTGAGGAGATTTGTAAGCGTGGCTTAGATTTATCCCCAACCAATGAACTATTGATTGATGAATCGCTCATTGGTTGGAAAGAATATGAAATGGAAGTGGTGCGGGACAAAAACGATAACTGCATTATTATTTGCTCCATTGAAAACTTTGACGCAATGGGCGTGCATACTGGTGATTCGATAACCGTTGCGCCTGCGCAAACGTTAACGGATAAAGAATACCAGATCATGCGGAATGCTTCGTTGGCCGTGCTGCGTGAAATCGGCGTCGAAACGGGAGGTTCAAACGTACAGTTTGGTATTTGCCCTAAAACGGGTCGAATGGTTATTATTGAAATGAACCCTAGGGTCAGTCGATCGTCAGCGTTAGCGTCTAAAGCAACCGGATTTCCGATTGCAAAGATTGCCGCTAAATTAGCGATTGGCTACACGCTTGATGAATTACAAAATGATATCACCGGTGGCGCAACGCCCGCTTCGTTTGAGCCGGCCATCGATTATGTTGTGACTAAAATACCGCGTTTCACCTTTGAAAAATTCCCTACAGCTGAACCTGTTTTAAGCACCCAAATGAAGTCAGTGGGTGAGGTGATGGCCATAGGACGGACCTTTCAGGAGTCAATGCAAAAGGCTTTGCGCGGCTTAGAAGTGGGTGTTTCTGGTTTTGATCCGATCGCCGATCTCAACCATCCCGATGCTCGTTCAGAAATCAGTGCGCAATTACAAACGCCAGGCCCCGATCGAGTATGGTACGTTGCCGATGCCTTTCGTGCCGGCTTCAGCCTTGACGAGGTTTATGAGGCGTCGGCCATCGACCCTTGGTTCTTAGTCCAGATCGAAGATTTGGTAAGCATCGAAAGTGACATCGCCAAGCAGTCATTAGGTGATATCAATGCCGCTGCAATGCTAACGTTAAAGCGAAAAGGTTTTGCCGATCTCAGGCTGGCGAGTTTATTGGGGTGTGCTGAAAGTGACGTCCGTACAGCGCGTTTAGCACTAGAGATTAAGCCCAGTTATAAACGCGTTGATACTTGCGCAGCAGAATTTGCTAGCGCTACTGCTTATATGTATTCAACCTATGAGCCATTTTGTGAGGCCGAGCCTTCGACTCGCGAAAAAATAATGGTGTTAGGCGGTGGTCCCAACCGAATTGGCCAAGGCATTGAGTTTGATTATTGTTGTGTTCATGCCGCATTAGCGATGCGTGAAGACGGCTATGAAACGATTATGGTGAATTGCAATCCTGAGACGGTTTCAACGGATTATGACACATCTGACCGGCTTTACTTTGAACCAGTGACCCTTGAAGACGTGTTAGCCATTGTCGATATTGAACAGCCTAAAGGTGTCATAGTTCAGTTTGGTGGCCAGACACCGCTGAAACTTGCCCGTGAGTTAGAGGCTGCTGGCGTTCCCATTATGGGGACTTCGCCCGACGCTATCGATAAGGCGGAAGATCGTGAACGTTTTCAAAAAATGATTGAAAAACTTGGCTTATTGCAACCATCGAATCGAACAGTTCGCTCGGCTGAAGCGGCGATTGATGCAGCGAATGAAATTGGTTATCCGTTAGTCGTTAGACCGTCTTATGTGCTCGGTGGTCGAGCGATGGAAATCGTTTATAGTCAAGATGAGTTAATGCGCTACATGAAAGAAGCGGTTCAAGTTTCGAATGAAAGCCCTGTATTGCTCGATCATTTTCTTAATGCAGCCATTGAAGTTGATCTTGATGCGGTCAGTGATGGTGACGTGGTTGTTATTGGTGCAGTGATGCAGCACATCGAACAGGCGGGGGTGCATTCAGGTGACTCAGCTTGTGCGTTACCGCCTTACAGTTTGTCTGAACAGCATCAAGCCGATATGCGCACCATGGTTAAAGCCATGGCAACAGAACTGAATGTCATTGGTTTAATGAATGTTCAGCTAGCCATTCAAGACGATAAAATTTATGTTATTGAGGTAAATCCACGCGCCTCAAGGACGGTTCCTTTTGTGTCTAAGTGCATTGGCATCTCACTTGCTAAAGTGGCAGCCCGTTGTATGGCAGGCACGAGCTTGGCCGAGCAGGACTTTACACGCGAGCGCATTCCGAGCTTTTCAAGTGTTAAAGAAGCGGTATTTCCGTTTGCTAAATTTCAAGGAGTTGACCCTATTTTGGGGCCAGAGATGAAATCCACCGGTGAAGTCATGGGTTCAGGGTTGACCTTTGGTGAAGCCTTTGCCAAAGCGCAGTTAGGTGCGGGTGAGATTTTACCGAAAGGCGGCACGGCCTTTTTAAGTGTTCGTGATGTCGATAAGCCGGGTCTAATGCAGGTTGCTAATGATCTGTTATCCTTAGGCTTTACCTTGCTTGCCACTAAGGGGACGCGACAGGCGCTTGCTGCCGGTGGCATTATTGCAGACACAATTAATAAAGTGCAGGAGGGTCGCCCACATGTTGTTGACGCAATTAAAAACGGCGATATTGATCTCATTATTAACACGACTGAAGGCCGAAAGGCGATTGCCGACTCGGCAGCGATTCGTCGTTCAGCGCTGCAAAAAAAGGTTTATTACACCACCACCTTGGCGGGTGCAACAGCACTCTGTATGGCTTTGAATATTGACGGCGATATCGGGGTGAATCGACTGCAAGATTTGCATCAAGTCTAAACCTTACTTACTATAACTTTATACGAATAACAGCATCACTAGCGAGAGCGCTATTATGAATCGAGTTCCTATGACTGTCGTGGGTGAAGCGGCACTAAAGGTTGAGTTAGACCAATTAAAAAGAGTTCAACGACCTGCTATCGTTAAAGCGATTGCTGAGGCGCGTGAGCACGGCGATTTAAAAGAAAACGCCGAGTATCATGCTGCGCGTGAGCAGCAAAGTTTTTGTGAGGGTCGCATTCAAGAAATTGAAGGTAAATTGGCCGAATCAGTAGTGATTGATATTTCGTCGATCCCAGTCTCCGACAAAGTAATATTTGGCGCAACCGTCACGATAATCAATGTTGAATCTGATGAAGCAGTCAGTTATCAAATCGTCGGTGAAGATGAAGCGGACGTCAAGGAGGCTAAGATTTCAGTCACTTCGCCGATTGCCCGCGCTTTGGTGGGCAAGGAAGTGGGTGAAACTGTCGTGGTTAAGACGCCTAGCGGCACCGTGGAATTCGAGATTGATGCGGTCGAGCATCTCGTCTAATGAGCAGGTTCAGATTCTAGAAATGCACCGCTTTGTAGCGGTTTTTTTTAGCCTTAAAAAGCAGTTTAGTTGTTTTTAATCGAAGCGCTGCTTATATGGGTATCAATGGTAAGGTTTGATACCCGTGGTGACGGGCCAACGGTCACGGTCCATTGCAGCCATGCGTAAGTTGTCACAGAATCTCGGTTAATAAATCCAATTAATCGAGAGCCACAATGCCGTATCTACCCGACTACTTTGGACGTTTTTTCCTTTTTTAAAAACCCATTAAAATGGAGTTTAACTGGGCTATTGGTGTTATTTATTTTTGGGTGAGTTCCTCATTTGGGTGAGCTCCTCATATAGACGGTAGCGATGCGGGTGAGAGCAAGTCAACCTGTTCCACTTTATGAGCTTCAAGCCTTCAGTAAATTCGATAATTTAGGATTAGGTTGAGCCGCAGGACGAAGAATTAACGCAATATGGCCTATGGTTTGTACCACGGCCGCACCGGTTTGTTCAGACAATTGCGCAATCGTGGCGGCTTTGTCTTCTACCTGTAATTTTATCTTTATCAATTCATGATCGTTTAATGCGCGATTGAGTTCCTTTAGCACGGTTTCCGATAATCCCTTGCCCGCAATGGTCACCACCGGCTTTAATTCGTGGCCTAATTGACGCAGATACTTTTTACGTTCGGCCGTTAATACGGGCGTATTTTTGTCGTGTGAAGTTGGTGTTTTTTTGCTTGGCATAAGGCTGGTCTTAGTGAGTGTATTGAATACTGAAGCACAGTCGACTGCGCGGTGAGGCGGTATTCTAGCGCGGATCCCGCTGAAACCCTAGACTATTTGGTGACTGCTTTGCGCTGGCACAGAGCCCCACCCAACTGCTAAGATGTACCCTCAGCATTAGTCACGTTCAATGGAACTCTCGAATGGCCAAAAGTCGATCAAAAAGCAGTGGTGCATGGTTACGCGAACATTTTGACGACCATTATGTCAAAGAAGCTCAGCGGCTGGGTTTGCGCTCGCGAGCGGCATTTAAATTGATGGAGATTCAAGCCAAAGATCGACTGATTAAGCCAGGTATGACCGTGGTTGATTTGGGCTCGGCTCCTGGCGGATGGTCTGAGTTCGCGATCAAAGAGGTCGGCCGAAAAGGGCGTGTGATTGCCTCTGACATTCTTATGATGGACAGTTTGGCCAGTGTCGAGTTTGTGCAGGGCGATTTTACTGAAGAAACGGTATTTAATCAGTTGATGGACCTCATCGGGTCGGCTAAAGCAGACCTTGTAATTTCTGATATGGCCCCCAACATGAGTGGTGTGACGGCGATTGATCAGCCAAAAGGCATGTATTTGGCTGAATTGGCCCTCGATATGGCCAAGCAGGCACTTAAACCGGGCGGTTCGATTGTGTTTAAGGTTTTTCAAGGTGAGGGTTTTGAACAGTTACTGGCTGAGATGCGCCCTTGTTTTACGAAAGTTATCAGTCGTAAGCCAGCAGCCTCTCGGTCGCGATCAAGAGAAGTCTATTTGGTCGCTAAAGCGTATAAATAACTGATGACAGCCAATGTTGAACAATAGCGCTGTATTCTAGAGTAGGCAGGCCAAGGCCTGTCATTGGCAGTATCGTCAATTTGGTGTAGGCTAAAGCCTGCTATTTGATCGATTAATACGCATGACGTAACGCAGAAAATGACAATGTCCGGTGCGATTGAATCGGGCGATTGAATGAGGATAATTCATGAATGACATGGTGAAAAATTTATTGCTTTGGGTAGTTATTGCCGCAGTGCTGATGACCGTATTTCAAAATATTAATGCCCCGCAAGAAGCTAAAAATTTGGACTACTCACAATTTATCAGTGAGGTTCAGTCGAACCTAATTCGTCGTGTCGAAACTGAAGGCTTCACCATTTACGGTGAGCGAATGGATGGCAGCGAGTTCAAGACCATTCGTCCTTACATGGAAGATCCAAAATTAATTGATGATCTTCTCAAAAACAACGTTGAGATTATTGGTCGCGAACCTGAGCAACAAAGTCTGCTCCGTCAATTATTAGTGGCTTGCTTTCCTATTTTAATCGTCATCGCCGTATTTATGTTCTTCATGCGTCAAATGCAAGGCGGTGGCGGCGGCCGTGGTGGCCCTATGGCATTTGGTAAAAGTAAGGCCAAGCTGTTAGGCGAAGATCAAATCAAAACGACCTTTGCCGATGTTGCCGGTTGCGATGAAGCTAAAGAAGAAGTGAAAGAGTTGGTTGATTTTTTACGCGACCCGAGTAAGTTTCAAAAATTAGGCGGGCGTATCCCGCGTGGCGTATTAATGGTGGGTCAGCCTGGCACGGGTAAAACCTTGCTAGCGAAGGCTATTGCAGGTGAAGCCAAAGTGCCATTCTTTTCTATTTCAGGTTCCGATTTTGTTGAAATGTTTGTGGGTGTCGGCGCTTCAAGAGTGCGAGATATGTTTGAGCAAGCGAAGAAACAATCGCCGTGCATTATCTTTATTGATGAAATTGATGCGGTCGGACGCCACCGTGGCGCTGGTTTAGGCGGTGGGCATGATGAGCGTGAACAAACGTTGAACCAATTGCTGGTCGAGATGGACGGTTTTAGCGGCAATGACGGCGTTATTGTTATTGCTGCCACGAACCGCCCTGACGTATTAGACCCTGCATTACTAAGACCGGGTCGTTTCGATCGGCAAGTGGTGGTTGGGCTGCCTGATTTGCGTGGCAGAGAACAAATATTAAAAGTGCATATGCGCAAAGTGCCTATTAATGACGATGTTGACCCTTCTGTTATTGCACGAGGTACCCCGGGTTTTTCTGGTGCTGATCTGGCCAACCTAGTCAATGAGGCGGCATTGTTTGCTGCCCGTTCGAGCGAGCGATTGGTGGGTATGATGCAGTTCGAATTAGCGAAAGACAAAATCATGATGGGCGCCGAACGTAAATCAATGGTTATGTCAGAAAAAGAAAAACTCAATACGGCTTATCATGAAGCCGGCCATGCGATCGTTGGTCGTCTTGTGCCTGAGCATGACCCGGTTTATAAAGTGAGCATCATTCCTCGTGGTAGAGCTTTGGGGGTGACGATGTTTTTGCCTGTAGAGGATCGATATAGTCACAGTAAGCGTCATATTAACAGCCAAATCTGTGCATTATTTGGCGGTCGTATCGCTGAAGAAATTATTAACGGCAGCGATGGTGTTACTACGGGTGCATCGAATGATATTCAGCGTGCTACAGAGATTGCTCGGAATATGGTGACCAAGTGGGGCTTGTCAGACAAGATGGGTCCATTGATGTACGATGAGGGCCAAGAAGAAGTCTTTTTGGGTCGATCGGCTAGCAGTGCGGCCAGTCATATTTCTTCAAAAACGCTAATAGATATTGATGCTGAAGTGCGTCGAATCGTTGACGGTTGTTACGCCACAGCGACGCGATTGCTTCAGGAAAACCGCGATAAACTCGACAAAATGGCCGACTCTTTAATGCTATATGAAACGATTGATGCCGACCAAATTGAAGATATTATGAGTGGCAATACAGCACGTCGACCGGCCAATTGGGAAGACGATGACTCCTCTGGTGGCGGTGAGGCTTCTTCTAAACAATCGTCTTCAACGGGTAGCGATTCGATTGGCGGTCCAGCCGGTGAGCATTAATTAGTTTAGCTATCAAAACAGACGGCGGCCTTGGTCGCCGTTTTTTTATGGAGAAAACAGGTGTTATTTAGTGAGCCTTTCGGCAACCTAGACTTGTGCCATCAAAAACCCTTAGTGATGGGTGTATTAAATGTTACTCCCGATTCATTTTCTGATGGTGGTGAGTATTTTACGCCCAGTGATGCTTCACGATCACGGGCGTATGATCATGCTCAACGAATGATTGCAGAGGGTGCGACTTTTATTGATGTTGGCGGTGAATCGACTCGTCCCGGTGCGGTGAAGGTTTCGGTTGGCGAGGAGTTGGACCGTGTGATTCCTGTTGTTGAGCGCATGGCTGCAGACGGCACCTGTATTATTTCGGTGGACAGCAGTACCCCAGAAGTCATGCTTGCCGCAGCTGATGCCGGTGCAGGCCTACTGAATGACGTTCGTGCTTTTCAGCGTGAAGGTGCATTGGCGGCAGCGGCAAACACGGGTTTACCTGTAGCTATTATGCACATGCAAGGTCAGCCACAGACCATGCAGTTGCAGCCAGACTATCAAAATGTTGTTGACGAAGTGCATGCATTCTTAAGCCAGCGCGTCAAAGCGTGTATAGCTGCCGGCATCGCGGCAGAGAATATCATTCTTGATCCTGGCTTTGGTTTTGGGAAAACGTTGAACCATAACCTTGAGCTATTGGCTGGTTTGGCACAAATACGTGTGATGGACATGCCGCTGTTGGTTGGTATGTCACGTAAATCAATGATCGGCGCGATACTAAACAACGCTACTGATAAGCGGCTGTACGGCGGATTGGCGTTGACCAGTTTATCGCTTGATCGAGGGGCGAATATCATTCGTACTCATGATGTGGGGCCAACCTATGACGTGGTAGAGATTTTCCACGCGTTTACCCAACGACAATAGCTGCAGATTGATGGTACCAGTAGTTAAATGTTGAGGGATTATCGTTAGCCAACAAAAAATGACAATTTTTGTCTTTAGGCTATACTTTTTTCTTAGCTTTGAAAACTGTACTGACCGGGTAATTCTTGGATAAAAAAATATTATGAAAAAGCAATATTTTGGCACGGATGGTATTCGTGGAAGAGTGGGCTCCGGCATCATTAATCCTGAGTTTATTCTAAAGTTAGGCTGGGCAGTGGGTCGTGTTTTTAGTCGCTTAGCCACCAATAATGAGGTCGTCCCGAGAGTCATCATTGGTAAAGATACCCGTATATCGGGGTATATGTTTGAGTCAGCGCTAGAAGCGGGGCTAGTGGCTGCAGGCGTTAATGTCTCATTGATTGGTCCAATGCCAACGCCAGCTATTGCCTACCTAACCCGCACTTTTCACTGCACAGCAGGTATTGTTATCAGTGCCTCCCATAATCCTTACTATGATAATGGCATCAAGTTTTTTTCGGCCGAAGGTAAAAAATTGCCTGATGATATTGAACTGGCCATCGAGCAAGAATTATTGTTACCCATGCAAACGGTTGATTCTGCTAATTTAGGTAAAGTGTCACGGATCGAAGATGCCGCAGGGCGCTACATAGAATATTGCAAAAGTACTGTGCCGAGTGAGTTTCAGTTGCAGGGTAAAAAGATTGTGGTCGACTGCGCTCATGGTGCCACTTATTATGTCGCGCCGATGGTGCTACGAGAGTTAGGTGCCCAGGTTATTGAAATGGGCGTCAAGCCTGACGGCCTAAATATTAACCAAGGTGTAGGGTCAACAGAACCTGAAGCGCTAGCGAAAGCGGTGCTTGAGTATCAAGCCGACATGGGCGTTGCTTTCGACGGTGACGGTGATCGCCTGCTGTTTATAGACGGCGACGGTAAAGCGATTGATGGCGATGCCCTGCTGTATATTATTGCCATGGACCAGTTGCGCACAAAAGGCGAGTGTTCTGGCGTTGCTGGTACCTTAATGACGAACCTTGGTTTAGAGCTGGCTTTTAAAAAGCATCATATTCCTTTTGCGCGGGCAAAAGTGGGTGACCGTTATGTCAGTGAATTAATGCATCAGCATGGCTGGAGCCTTGGCGGTGAATCCTCGGGTCACATCATTTGTTCGGACGTGGCTTCGACCGGTGATGGCCTGGTGGCGGCGTTAAAAGTACTTTTTGCAATTATTGGCAGTGGTCAATCCTTGCAAGCATTGTTGTCAGATCTCACCATGTGTCCGCAGCTGATGATCAATGTTCGCTGCGACAAGGCCGTTGACTTAGACCGCGATCCTGCCATCGTGGCCGCTGTTGCCGATATTGAGCAGCAGCTAGGTGATAATGGTCGGGTATTGCTGCGAGCGTCTGGCACTGAGCCATTAATTCGTATCATGGTTGAAGGTCAAGACGAACAGCTGGTTGGCCAATTGACGCAACAGTTGGCGGATCAAGTCCAAGCGATTGTCTCTTAATGCGATAGACGGCGCCGCGTCTGCCGCGCGGTCAAGCGTTCCATGACCGGTGAGCCATGAGGTCAGAACTATCACCGCTTGAATGTTCTCGCCGCCTTGGTTACCATTGCCACCCGTTTTGGTGATACGTATGCGAAGATGTTTAATAGTTGGTAATTGGAAGCTCAATGGCGACTTCGCCTTGTGCGAACAGTTTGCTAATATCGTTTATCCGATCAATCCGTCTCTTGATATTGTTATCTGTCCGCCCGCCGTATTATTGCAATCGCTGAAAGAAATGATCAAACATAACTCAGCTTGCTTGCACATTGGTGCGCAAGAGGTCTCGATTGAAACCCAGGGTGCTTTTACCGGTGAAATATCCGCCAAGATGCTCTACGAAGCTGGAGCGCAATACGGTATCATTGGCCATTCAGAGCGCCGACAGCACTTTGCTGAGACCGATCAAGGGGTCGCAAAAAAGATGTTTAACTTATTGTCTGCTCACATCAGTCCAATTGTGTGTGTGGGTGAGTCGAAAATAGAGCGTGATAACCAAGAGACACTGTCAGTGATTGCGGCGCAACTAAGCCCCATTAAAAGAATGTTACAACAGCACAGGGTTTCATGTGCAAAAATTGTTATTGGTTATGAGCCGTTATGGGCTATTGGCAGTGATCAACCGGCCACCCCGGATCTAGCTCAGCAAATACATCGATACATTCGTGAATATATGGTTGATTTACCTGATTCAGAGGCCTTGCGTGTTATTTATGGTGGCAGTGTCACAACCGATAACAGTGGTTTATTATTGGCTATGCCGGATATTGACGGTGCCTTAGTGGGTGGAGCTTCATTGAACACGGACAGCTTTTTGGGTTTATTACCCTCAGCTTTATAGACATGCCGTAAGGCAATTACTTTCAATCACTAACTGTAAGGGATTTTTAAGGTGTTAGAGCAAATTATTATTGTAATACATGTATTGATTGCGCTGTCTATTGTGGCGCTAATTTTAATGCAGCAAGGCAAGGGCGCTGACATGGGAGCCTCCTTTGGTGGCGGTGGTTCTCAAACCTTATTCGGTGCTAGTGGGGGAGGAAATCTACTGACCCAATTAACGGCCATTTTTTCAATTATCTTTTTTGTGACTAGTTTTAGCTTAGCGATTATTGCTAAACAAAAAGCCGGTATTGGTGCTGAGCCGCTCTTGCTCGAGGTTGAAGTGCCTGACATCGTTGTACCGGTGGTGAGTGACGAGCCCCTAAGTGGCTTCGATGAATTGCCAAGTTTTGAAGAAGGTGTTGCCTCACCCGATGTTATGAGCAATGAGGACATGCTTAATAATATTCCAGAATAAATCTAAATAAGCCGAAGTGGTGGAATTGGTAGACACGCTATCTTGAGGGGGTAGTGAGCTATGCTCGTGCGGGTTCAAGTCCCGCCTTCGGCACCATACACTTAAGAAACCTTAAGCTAACCTATTGATACGCAAGCATTCCTTCAGGATTTGAGTGTTTGGGTAGACATTATGGTCGACACAATTGTTCCTTCTTATTGCTTTGTAAAAGATGCCACGTATTACTTCAGTCGGCACGTGCCTGTCGATTTGGGTGAGCATTATTCAACACGTCGTATTCAACTGTGCTTGAAAACACGCCCACCTCATCACGCAGCCAACGCTGTTAAGTTTATTAATCAGAAGCTTGATGATTACTGGATGGCGCTAAGGCGCTCTACTATGGATAATCCTGCCTTAAGGTTTCTTAAGGGCAGCGCCCCTACTATCAGAAGCACTTGATACCTATCTGCGGCTCAAGGGCAGCAATAAGGCCTCAACTTTTATGAGCAGTTAGCAAAGCGTGATTT
>MDSY01057673.1_pt1 | contig 11412 bp, 11 predicted proteins | sample 811131 | NCBI WGS metagenome assembly MDSY01 (sample SAMN05326643, study PRJNA326480) | marine metagenome | isolation source: seawater | place: Atlantic Ocean: South West | collected 2010
GGCAATATCAATATTAATTTCATAACCCATACTCTGAAGAGCAGCAATTATTGATTCTGTAGTTGGGTGGCTGGCACCCTCAGAAAAGCTTGAATTGCAAGTGTCAATAATTGTAGCACCTGCTTCTACAGCAGCAATAAGGTTTAAACTTGCAAGCCCAGCAGTTGCATGACTATGAACATGAATCGGAATACTTATATTCTTTGCTAATAATGAAACAAGCTCTTTTGTAGATTGAGGCGTCAGTAACCCCGCCATATCTTTTATTGCTAAGGTATCACTACCCATTGATTCCAATTTTTTTGCCATGTTTAAAAAGTATTCGTTATTATGAACTGGCGATGTTGTGTAACTTAAGGTTCCCTCAGCATGTTTTTTATATTTTTTAACTGCTTTGATAGATGTTTCAATATTTCTAATATCATTCATGGCATCAAAAATTCTGAAAACATCTACGCCATTTTCAACAGATTTTTTTACAAAAAGATCAACAACATCATCTGAGTAATGTCTATAACCAAGAAGATTTTGCCCTCTCAGCAACATTTGGATTCGGCTGTTTGGGAGTGCTTTTCTCAGTTTTTGCAATCTTTCCCATGGATCTTCTTTTAAATATCTAACACATGCATCAAAAGTAGCACCACCCCATGCCTCAATAGACCAAAAATCCAAAGCATCAAGCTGTGAGCATATGGGTAGCATATCTTCAGTTCTTAATCTTGTTGCTATATGGCATTGATGGCCATCCCTTAGAACAAGCTCTGTTATATCTATTTTTTTCATATTTTTTTAAATGCCTTCATGAGCTGCAATCGCCGCCCCAATAGCTGCAGCGATTATAGTAGGGGGCAATTCTTCATTATATTCAGTTAACTCGGGATTTGATTCAACAAAACTTGTGTTGAAGTCAGCGCTAATAAATTTTTCATTTTTAAGAATTTCAACATAATAGGGAATGGTAGTTTTTACACCAAATACGCCTATATCTCCAAGCGCCCTAATTCCTCTTGTAACCGCATCATCCCAATTTAAGGCCCAAATAATAAGTTTAGCGCACATTGAATCATAATAAGGGGGGATTATATAACCTGTATAAATAGATGCATCAGTTCTTACCCCAGGGCCACCAGCAGCATAATACCTTGTAATTTTACCAAAAGATGGCACGAATTCTTGTTTTGGATCCTCTGCATTAATTCTAAATTCAATAGAGTAACCTCTATGCTGTATTTCTTCTTGCTTGAATCTCAGATTTAATCCACTTGCAATCCTTATTTGCTCTTGAACAATATCAACCCCAGTAATATTTTCTGTAATTGTATGTTCTACTTGCAAGCGTGTATTCATCTCCATAAAATAAAATTTATTTTCGCTATCAAGTAGAAATTCAACAGTACCTGCATTTTGATAATTTACAGCCTTAGACGCCTTTACAGCAAGATCGCCAATATATTTCCTTTGCTCTTCATTTAGTTGAGGTGAGGGTGCTATCTCAATTAATTTTTGATTTCTTCGTTGTATAGAACAGTCTCGTTCAAATAGGTGAATCGCATTATTATCTTGATCTGCTAAGATTTGTACCTCAATATGTTTAGGGTTTAGTACACATTTTTCAATAAATACTTCAGGACTTCCAAATGCTTTTGTTGCTTCTGATATGACTCTTTCATAATTTGACTCTACTTCATTCTTATTATTACATCTACGAATACCCCTGCCACCACCACCGTTAGTTGCTTTGATCATTACCGGAAATCCAATATCTTTTGAAATCTTTACAGCTTCAGCAAGATCTTTTACATTTCCCTCGCTACCAGGAATCACAGGAACTCCAGCCTTAATCATTGACTTTCTAGCTTCAATCTTATCTCCCATTTTTTTGATGACTTCTGAGCTTGGACCAATAAAATGTAACCCTCTTTTTTTACAAATAGCCGCAAAATTTGAATTTTCAGATAAAAAACCATACCCAGGATGTACGCCATCACAACCAGCAGTAACGGCAACATTGGCGATCCAATGACCATTTAAATAACCAGATAAAGGGTCGCGTCCAATAAAATATGATTCATCAGCTTTCTTAACATGCAATGCATGTCGATCCGCATTAGAATATATTGCCACACTCGTAATACCCATTTCCTTGCAAGCTCTAATAATACGAACAGCAATTTCGCCACGGTTTGCAATGAGGATTTTTGTTATCAAAAATTAAATTCCTTTGATGGTAGGTTCTTTAATAAACTTATGAAACTTGTATAGTGAATTTCATAATCTCAGTCAACAATTATATCATGTTGAAAATAATCTTAAGCCAACTTACCTCAATCACTTTTAAATTTACATAATTTCAAAAGGGTAAAAAATTTCTTTTGTAAAGCTATTTTTCTTAATAAAATTGGAATAGGTATAATTTAAAATAAACAAAATTTATGATAAAATCTTCGTTTAATTATGAGTAGAAGCTTTGTTTTTATATATTAAAAGTTTTTAACTTTGAAAATTAGCTTATTTAAATTAGGAGTACTTTATGGCTGTTCAAAAAAGTAAAAAATCACCATCAAGAAGAAATATGAGAAGATCTCATGATGGACTATCAAATGCCGCAATAGCAATTGAAAAAACAACAGGTGAAACGCACCTAAGACATCATGTAAGCACATCAGGTTTTTATAAAGGTAAAAAAGTAATCGAGATAAAAGGCGAGTAGACATCAGTCTACAATTAACTGATGCAACATAAAATTTCAGTTGACGCAATGGGTGGTGATTTTGGACCAACTGTCACAATTCCAGCATCATTAAAGATTTTAAAAAAATATGAAAATATATCTATAGTTTTTGTAGGTAATTCTGATGAAATTACCCAAATTCTTAAAAAGAAAAAATCACTTAACCATCCTAGAATTACTATCCATCACACCACTCAAGTTGTTGGCATGGATGAATTACCTCAAGCTGCTTTAAAAAATAAAAAAGATTCATCAATGCGCGTAAGTATAAATTTAGTCAAAGAGGGTGTTGTCGATGCTTGCGTGAGTGCAGGTAATACTGGTGCTCTTATGGCAACCGCCCGTTTTGTTTTAAGAATGTTGCCTGGTATCGATAGACCTGCCATATCAAGTGAATTACCAAATGCCAACGGCACAACATGTATGCTGGATTTGGGCGCTAATGCAGACTGCACTCCTGAACAACTTCTTCAATTTGGAATCATGGGTTCAATTTTGACGAATGTTTTACATAAAAAAAATAATCCATCTATCGGATTACTTAGTAATGGAAGTGAGTCGATGAAAGGCAGTGACGTAGTAAAGAGATCTGCAGAATTATTTAGAGATAGTCATTTAAATTTTCATGGAAACGTCGAAGGCGATGATATTTTCAAAGGAACTACTGATGTGGTTGTCTGTGACGGATTTACTGGAAATATATCATTAAAAACAACAGAGGGCCTTGCTCAGATGATGGCGAATTTTTTAACTCTAGAATTTAAACGTAATTTTTTAACAAAAATCTCAGCACTTATTGCGCTTCCTGTTTTGAAGCGATTTAAAAAAAGATTAGATCCGCGTCGATATAATGGAGCATCATTTCTTGGGCTTAATGGAGTTGTGGTAAAAAGCCATGGGGGCGCAGATGAGTTTGCTTTTATACATGCACTAGAAACAACGATTTCAGAATCAGAAAATGATGTAATATCTAAAATTAAAGATCAACTTAAAGTTGAGGCAATAACATAAAGCAATCTAATGATCCATTCAAAAATAAAAGGGTGCGGAAGCTACCTTCCTAAGAAGGTTTTAACTAATACTGACCTTGAGTCAACATTAGATACAACAGATGAATGGATCACTAGCAGAACAGGAATCAAAAAAAGACACATTATAGATGAAGATCAATTTACAAGTGATCTGGCCTACGAAGCAGCCAAGATTGCACTTAGTGATGCAAAATTACAACCTAGTGATATTGATTTAATTATTGTTGCGACCACTACACCCGATAAAGTTTTTCCAAGTACAGCTTGCATCTTACAAAAAAAATTAGGTATTGGTGAATGTGCCGCATTCGATATCCAAGCTGTTTGTAGTGGATTTATTTATGCGCTTTCAGTAGCTGATAAATTTATTAAGACCAGCTCTGCAAAAAATGTATTAGTTGTCGGTGCAGATGCAATGTCTAGAATTACTGATTATTCAGATAGAAGTAATGCTATTTTATGGGGTGACGGTTCAGGTGCGGTTGTTTTATCAAGCTCAAATGAAGAAGGAATTATTTCTACACATATTCATGCAAGTGGCGAACATGATGAGCTTCTTCATGTTCCAAGGAAGGGACAGGGCGGGGTAAAAGACACCATTGAAATGAAAGGCAATCAAGTTTTTAAGATGGCGGTTAATACACTAGACATGATCGTTGATGAAACGTTAAATGCCAATAATCTTGCTAAACAAGATATTGATTGGGTTGTCCCGCATCAGGCTAACATCCGTATCCTTGAAGCTACCGCTAAAAAATTAAATATGAGTATGGATAAATTAATTGTTACTATTGATGAACAAGGCAACACTTCAGCTGCCTCAATTCCTCTAGCACTCGATTTTGGGATTAAACAAAAAAAAATAAAACCAGGCCACCTTATCTTAATGGAAGCATTTGGGGGCGGTTTTACCTGGGGCTCCGCACTAATAAGGATTTAGCATGACAGATTTTATAGCATTATTTCCGGGACAAGGTTCACAATCAATAGGCATGATGCAAAATTTAGCTATCAGCCCCTTTATTAAAAAAACCTTTGATGAAGCATCAGATATTCTTAATACCAATTTTTGGAATATGGTGAACATTGAAAATACGGACATCAATCAAACAATCAATACCCAACCCTTGATGCTGGCTGCCGGAATTGCAACTTGGCGGGTGCTTAAAGAAAATAATATAAACCATCCATCTTTTGCGGCAGGCCATAGCCTTGGAGAGTTCACAGCCTTGGTGGCAGCAAAAGTATTTTCATTTGAGAGTGGGTTGCATATTGTTAAAAAAAGAGCTGAGTTAATGCAAAATGCTGTCCCAAGTGATAAAGGTGCAATGGCTGCAATTTTAGGTTTAACTGATAGTGATGTTATAAATATTTGTGATAGCTTGAAAGAAAAAGGAGTTATAGAGGCAGTAAATTTTAATTCTCCTGGGCAGGTTGTGGTAGCAGGAGAAAAAAAATTGGTTAATTCTTCGCTTGAAATATTTAAAGCGGCAGGCGCAAAAAGAGCAATCATACTGCCTGTCAGTGTTCCTTCACACTGCAGCTTGATGAACGAGGCAGCGATAGAATTCAAAGAATTTTTAACAACTATTAATTTTGCAAAACCAAAATTTCCGGTTGTTCAAAATTTTGAGGCAATTCCTTATGATGATGTAGAAAAAATTAGAGAAGGACTTTTTCATCAGTTATTCAATCCTGTAAGATGGACTCAATCTATAGAGTTTATGAGTGAGAAAAAACTAAATACATTTCTAGAAATTGGTCCTGGCAAAGTACTTACGAGCCTTGGTAAGAGAATTAATAGAGATTCAAAGTATATTTCAATTGATTCAATAGACTCAATTGAAAATTTTAAAGAAAATAATTAATTGTAAATAAAGATATTAGGAAAAAAATGGATATTGATAATAAAGTCGTTTTAGTGACAGGAGCTAGCAGGGGCATTGGTATGGCAATAGCAACTGAGCTATCTGATAAAGGCGCTATTATAATAGGCACTGCTACATCTATTGAAGGAGCCTCTAATATTTCAAAAACTTTATCCTTGCAAGGAAGGAAGGGAGAGGGGATGGTTTTAGATGTTAATAATAACGAGTCTATTGCTAGCTTAATTAAAGTAATTAATGATAAATATGGGGAGATTCAAATTTTGGTCAATAACGCTGGAATAACCAAAGATAATTTATTAGTAAGAATGAAAGATGAAGAATGGGATAGTGTTCTAAGTACTAATTTAACCTCAATTTATAAGCTGAGTAAATCCGTTCTAAGAAGCATGATGAAAAGAAGGTATGGAAAAATTATCAATATTTCATCTGTTGTAGGGCACATGGGCAATGCAGGCCAGACAAACTATGTTGCATCAAAAGCTGGCATAACTGGATTCACAAAGTCTTTAGCACAAGAGGTTGGAAACAGAGGAATAACGGTAAATTGCATAGCTCCAGGTTTTATCGATACGGATATGACAAAAGCTTTAACAGTTGAGCAAAAAGAAAAGCTTTTGTCTCATATTCCTTTATCTAGGCTCGGAAAATCATCAGACATTGCTAAGGCGGTTGTATTTTTAGCATCAGATGATGCTGATTATATAACTGGAGAAACCCTTCATATCAACGGAGGTATGTTAATGGCCTAACTTTATAAATGGTCAAGTTTAGATATAATCTTTTAATATTAAAAAAAAATTTAGAAAAATGGGATTCATTTGATAAAATGTCGCAACACTAATTTGTTATTTAAAAAAAAAGGGGTAATTTACAATGTCAGATATCGAACAAAGAGTGAAGAAAATAGTCTCTGAACAATTGGGAACGGATGAAGCAAGTTTAAAAAACGAGTCATCATTCATTAACGATTTAGGTGCAGATTCTCTTGATACAGTTGAGTTGGTTATGGCTTTAGAAGAGGAATTCAATACCGAAATTCCTGATGAAGAAGCAGAGAAAATTACAACAGTTCAGCAAGCTATAGATTATATTAACTCTAACCTCAAGTAAGATTATCTTGAAGCCCAATACAAACCTTTGTTGGGTTCATTCATGAATAAAAGAAGAATAGTAGTTACCGGAGTTGGTTTAGTTACGCCCGTTGGTATTGGTGTAAAAGAATCATGGAAGAATATAGTTGAAGGCTTGTCTGGTATTTCAAATATAACTAACTTCGATACAAATAGTTTCCCTACACCTTTTTCGTCCACTATTGCCGGTGAAGTCAAAAACTTCGATCCAAAAGAATACTTAAACCCAAAAGATGCCAGAAGAATGGATACCTTTATTCAATATGGCTTAGTCGCAGCTCATGAAGCTTTTAAAGATTCAGGCCTTGAAGTAAATGATAAAAATGCAGATAGAATCGGAACGTCTATAGGCTCAGGTATTGGAGGTGTTAATCTAATTGAGAATCAAGTTGAATTATTAAGAACAGGTGGCCCAAGAAAAATTTCACCATTCTTTGTTCCGGGGACCATCATCAACATGGTAGCTGGAAATCTTTCAATTGCATTGGGCCTTAAGGGTCCAAATATATCTATTGTTACTGCTTGTACCTCAGGAACACACTCAATAGGTGATGCTAGCCGTATGATTGAGTATGGTGATGCAGACGTTATGGTAGCAGGCGGTGCTGAAGCAGCAATTACCCCACTTACCATTGCTGGCTTTTGTTCATCGAAGGCACTAAGTTCTAGAAATGATGATCCTAAAACTGCTTCAAGGCCATGGGATATAGATAGAGACGGTTTTGTAATTGGAGAAGGAGCAGGCATTATGGTTTTAGAGGAAATGGAACATGCAAAAAAAAGAGGGGCAAAAATTTATTGTGAATTAGCTGGTTATGGGATGAGTGCTGATGCACATCACATTACAGCCCCAACGGTAGACGGACCAAAAAGATCAATGCTTACTGCATTAAGCCATGCAGGAATTAATAAAGACGAGATAGGGTATGTCAATGCCCATGGAACATCTACACCACTTGGTGATACAAACGAAACTAATGCAATCAAAGAAACCTTTGATGATCATGCAATGAACTTGGTTGTTAACTCAACAAAATCAATGACTGGGCATTTGCTAGGTGGAGCTGGTGGAATTGAATCTGTTTTTACTGCATTAGCAATTCATAATCAAATCTCCCCACCAACAATAAATATTTTTAATCAAGATCCTGAATGTGACTTAGATTATTGTGCAAATGAAGCCAGAGAAATTGAAATCAAGGCAGCACTTAAAAACAACTTTGGATTTGGTGGAACCAACGGAAGTCTCGTATTCAAAAAGAGTTAAATAGAATAAAAATTGGCTAAAAATTTTTTAATCAATGGTGATGCTAAAAATACTTTAAGTCCATTTGATCGTGGACTCGCTTTTGGCGATGGAGTTTTTAGAACTTTTCTTGTTGAAGACAGCAAACCTAAGCTTTGGAAACAACAGTATCAAAAACTATCAGAAGATTTAAAAGCAATTGAGATTAAATCACCAACCCAAAAAATACTTCTAAGAGATATCCAAAAACTATTTCCATCGAAAGGTATTTTTATTTCTAAAATAATCGTCACTCGTGGTGAATCAAAGATGGGTTATGATTTCATAAAGGGAATAAAGCCTACAAGGATTTTATTAAAAATTGATTTTAATAAAAATAAATATAAAATACTTCAAAAAGGAGTTCGTCTAAAAAAATCTAATATTGAGGCTATAAAATCTTCTCATCCAGGTATTAAAAATTTAAATAGACTAGAAAATGTACTAGCCAGAAAGGGCTTAAGTAGCAATTTTTTTGATGCCATAATGATAGACAGTAATGGATATATCTGTGATTGTGCTAGATCAAGTTTATTTATTAGATATGGAAGTACTCTATATACGGCAAGTAATAGCAGCTTTGGTATTCATGGAGTCACAAAAAAAATTATTTGTGAAAATGCTAAAAAACTTAATTTAACTATTGACCATTCACCTCTGACACCAAATCAATTGGAAGAGGCAGATGAGGTCATTGTTACTAATTCTATTGTTGGGGCACTTCAAGTTTTAAGGTTTAAAAAGAAAAAATGGGGAAAGGGGACTTTAGCAAATTTAATTAGAAACCTACTAAATGAATCAAATTAAATTAAAACTCATACTTATAAAAGCCTTTAATACTTCATTAAATTTTCTTAAAAAAAACAAACCAGTCTTTGTAAAACAGATTAAAAAAATAAGCAGCACCTTCCTAATTAATAAAAACCTTCTAATAGAAAAAAAAATATTGGTCATAAAATCTACGGCTGTAATATTTTGTTTCTGGATATTTAGTTATCCTTTTATATCAATTAATGTAGAGCAGAAAAATGCATTTCTTGAGGTGAAAAAAGGTGAAAACATTACTCAAATTGCAAATAAACTTGTAAAGCAAGATATTTTATCAGATATTTTTAGATTTAAATTATTAGCTAAATTTACTAATAGGTCAGAAAGTATAAAAAGTGGGCATTATTTTATAAAAAATAATATCAGTCCTAATGAATTGTTATTCCTCCTTGCCACTGGTGAAGGCGTACTCTATCCAATTACATTTATTGAAGGAACAACATTGAATGAAAATCTTATTAAATTAAAAAATAATAAGCTTCTTACAGATGCATCTTCTTTCAATTCAATGAAGAAATTAAAAGTAGATTTAGACATACAAGAGTTGTTTCTCGAGGGGTTATTTTTCCCTGATACGTATTACTTTTATGAAGGAACACCTGGCATCGATATTCTTAGAGAGTCCCATAAGCTGATGATGCAGAAGCTCGATCTTGCTTGGAAAAATAAAACACCTAATCTTCCTTATAAAAATAAGTACGAAGCATTGATAGTGGCATCTATTATTGAAAAAGAGTTAGGTAGTAGAGTTGAAGCAAACCTCATAGCAGGTGTTTTCGTTAATCGTTTGAGGGTTGGAATGCCTCTTCAGAGTGATCCTACAGTTATATATGGAATGCAAGACAAATTTAAAGGAAATCTTACAAGGCAAGATCTTATGCGCGATACAATTTACAATACTTATACTCGAAATAGATTACCACCATCTCCAATTTGTTTGCCAGGCTTTGATACAATTGAGGCAGCACTTAACCCTGCAGAAACTAATGCTTTTTATTTTGTTGCAAAGGGTGATAATAAAACACATCACTTTTCAAAAACTTTAAAAGAACATAATGAGGCTATAAGAAAATATCAAAGATGAGTAATTTAGGAAAATTTATTACACTTGAGGGAGTTGATGGTGCAGGTAAAACTACTCATGTTCAATTTATAAAAAATTACCTTTCTGATTTAGATATAAATTATGTTCTGACAAGAGAGCCTGGTGGAACTTTACTTGGTGAGCAATTAAGAGAAATTTTGCTTCATGATGAGATGAGCCCTGAAACGGAAACTATGTTGATGTTTGCTGCAAGAAATGAACATATTGATATAGTAATTCGCCCAAATCTCGTTAAAGGCAATGTTGTGATCAGTGACCGCTTTACCGATGCCACTTATGCCTATCAAGCAGGAGGTAAGGGCGTAAAAGATGAAAAAATTGATATTTTAAAAAAATGGGTTCAAGGAAGCCTTCAGCCCGATCTCACTTTTTTATTTGATTTATCTGTGGATGTGAGTACTAAGAGACTTAAAAAAACTAGAGATCTTGATAAATTTGAAAGAGAAAATAAAGATTTTCATGAGAGCATAAGGGAGAAATATCTAATCCTCGCTAAAGCATCTCCAGAGAGATTTTGTATTTTAAATAGTGAAGAGTCTATTAAAAAAATCCAAAACCAAATTAAATTGAAGTTAGATGAGGTTTTAAGGTGAGCCTTTACCCATGGCAAGAAAAAGCTTGGATAAAGTTAAATCAAGGTATTGCTAAAAAGCACCATGCCTATTTGTTTACTGGGCCCTTAGGTTCTGGTTTAGAAAGATTTGGAAATGCATTTGCTGAGTCATTAATATGCAGAAACTTAACACATACTTCTCATGCGTGTGGTGTATGTCAAGATTGTCAATGGATATCATCTGAACATCCAAACCTTAAAGTCCTCAGTAATGAATCTGAGGAAGGTGCTTCAAAAAATATATCTATTGAATCCATAAGAAACTTAAAGAAATTTCTTGAGTTAAGTTCTCATACAGTTGGTGGCAAAAAAGTAATTTTAATTAACAATGCAGAGAGCCTTACTCTAAATGCTGCCAATGCATTATTAAAAATACTTGAAGAGCCTCCGGCTAACTCTTATCTGATAATGACAACAGAAAACATATCAAGCTTATTACCCACTATCCTAAGTAGGTGTGTAATGATTAAAAGTCCAACACCATCAATCGAGGAAGCAGCATCATTTTTAAAAATGGAGGGTTTTGAAAAACTATGTTCTCAATTACCTTTGTTCAGCAACCTACCTTTAGAAGTTATTGCTCACCAGGGTAACTATGAACAATTCAAAGCAATGATCAATGAATTTGAAAAAGGAAGGAATTTTGAATTAATGTCAATAGAGTCTAAATGGATAACTGGAGACTTTACTCAAACTATTAGCTTACTTCAAAAGTGGCTTTATGATATTTTCTTATTTAAAATGACAACAAAATTTCATTTTTTTGAATCAAAAAAAGAGAATATAAAGAAACTTTCTGA
>MDSY01026234.1_pt1 | contig 11411 bp, 2 predicted proteins | sample 811131 | NCBI WGS metagenome assembly MDSY01 (sample SAMN05326643, study PRJNA326480) | marine metagenome | isolation source: seawater | place: Atlantic Ocean: South West | collected 2010
AACGTCGAAGGCGCTACTATCGTGGTTGAATTATCAAATAACGCAGGCGATGTTCAGTTGGAAAGCGATACGGAGTTTTGGAGTGATAACATGGAAATTATTACCAATCAGACTGGTAATATCTCGAATGTTGCAAGATCTTCCATACTCATGCCACATGGTGATTTAGACCAAGAATTCGCCATACAACTTGGAACAAACCTGGCAGTTGGAGAACACCTCATCACCGTGACTATTTCGGAACAAGGAGACCCTTGGGAAAATTCTCGAATCTATGATTGGACTCTTCGAGTTGTTGAACAACTTCCTGACGCTTCTGCTTCATGAAAGCAAGTCGCTATGTGCGAGCATGATTGTATTGAGTAGGCGACTTATGCGATGTACATCACGCTGCTCTTGCGTTTGTTTATGCAATTGTCTTTTTCTTAAAGTGTGAATCAGTGGTGCAGCAGCCGTCCAACACAAGAGGTCTAGGCAGCGATTAAAGAGGTTCGGCATGTATGTTGCGAGGAGGTTGGTAAGGTGTTCTTTTCCTACTCCCTAAGAGTGAAAGTGAAAGTGAAAAGATCAAGTGCGTAAATGCGTGACGAGTCGAGCAGTGAGTGCATCTAATTGGATTTGTTCACCGCCGCCTTCAACCAAACGGTAATCCACTTCAGCCATCCATTCGGTCATGTCCAACTTTGCCTCTTCTGAGAGGAAATCTGCGGTGTATAACTCTCGATGTAATTGGTTGACAAAATCAGTTCCTGCAAGGCCATACTTGTCCAACAATTCTCGTAATCGTCGTCGAGCCGCATGGAATCCATCATCTCTGCACGCCATCAAGAATTGGTGAAGTGCTTCGGGGGGTGCAGTAGCGGAAGTCTCGTAAATCAAGTCACGAGAGATATTCATGTCCAGTGCCGCAGCCACTTGCAGCCCAGTGATTGCTTTACGCAAGTCACCTTGAGATATACGAGTGAGAGCCTCACCGGCATCTTCGTCTAATTTCACGCCTTCTGATTTTGCAACATGATGGACTTGAGCATTGACATCAGCATCAGCAAGAGGTCGGAATCGGAACACTGCACATCGGGATTGAATCGGTTCAATAATTTTCGAAGAGTAATTGCATGAAAGAATAAATCTGCACGTTTCTGCATACTGTTCCATGATTCGTCGCAGAGCACCTTGGGCATCGTTGGTAAGGGCATCTGCTTCATCGAGGAAAATGATCTTGAATGAAGCCCCACCATAAGGAGCGGTGCGAGCAAATTGCTTGACCTTTGTGCGTATGCTTTCCAGCTTACGCTCATCCGAAGCATTCATCTCAAGCAAATTTCTGCGGTATTCTTCTCCAAACACGTCTTTAGTTAACGCCATTGCAGCAGTTGTTTTTCCAGTTCCTGGAGGTCCTGCAAAAAGCAAATGAGGAAATTCTTTGCTCTTTGAATAGATGAGTAGGCGTTGAACAACCGCTGCCTGTCCTCGAATCTGTTGAACAGACTGGGGCCGGTGTCTTTCAACCCAAAGTTCGCTCATGCGAGGAGGTCATTGCCGAGCCTCCTTGAACATTCTCCTTTCAATCGAAGAAAGGCCTGTTCAAATTACCTTTGAAAAGAATGGTTTATTCGCTTACTTGAACTTGATTTCGTAACCGTAGAAGGGAAAAGACAGTATATGGCGCAGGGCTTGAACGCTTTGAGTCCCATGCCACGCGAGTCTACCCCCCGTCGAACTTCTTTGACCATCTTCCTCGTTTTGATGTTCTTATTTGCTGATTTGCTGTTGCCTCAAGCAGTTGATTACAACATCGAACTTGAAGAGCAGCACCACGTTTCTCTTGTGAGTTCAATCGTTACAGTAACCGCAGACACCTCGATTGAAGAAATGAATCCTACCACGAATAACAATCAAAGTACCTCTGGATTCCTTGGTATTTCCGACGCTGGGTTTGAGAGCCGTCTGCTGTTTGATTTCCCGATGAACTTTACATCATCTGACACGGTTCATTCAGCGACCTTGAATATTGTCTGTGACGAGAATTCTCTTGCCTCATCTGATATCTCCATTTATGCAGCAACTCCTTCGAGTTGGAACTCCAGTACCGTCACATGGTCGCAGGCCGATACAGGTAGCCTATGGGGTACATTTGGCGCAGATGGCAGCAGTGACCGTAGTGCATGGGAGCCTCCATTCAGAGCGACTACGAACGGAACTTTCTCCATCAACGTAACAGCAATCGCCCAAGATGCGGCGATGAATAATCTGTCTTCGGTGAATATTTTGCTTTCAGCCCTCGGCTCTGAATACGAATGCTCTTTCTCAGAGACAGCCAACCTTGCAAATAAGCCAGAACTCGTTCTTGTAACTTCTTCTGCTGCAGCAGGAAACGGAGGCTCAGTAGTTTCTGATTTCGCAACCGACGGGGCGCCTTTGATGACAGGTGACTTCGTTTTGACAGCCGATACAACCCCCACCCTCTCCTACAATTCCTTAGTTGGAACACATGTTGAATATCAACTCTCACTCAATGATGATTTCAAAAATGTCAACGACCTTGAATGGCATTATTCGACCATTTGGGATTCCTTCAGCACCGGTACTTCAACCGGCAGCTTTTCGATTCCATCGTCCGAGCAATTTTCAAACGGAACTCAAGTCTATTACCGGGTTCGCAGTGTTGATTCAACCGACACATTGAGCAACTGGTCAACGACTGAATCATTCAATCTGCCCGCACATTCAGTTACCGACAATGGTGACGGAACTGCGAGTATTGACGTGGATCTTGATGATTTGGGCGGAGTTGGTTCTTTCATCGAAGACTCCTATTCAAACCAGTTGAGTAAGAATACAAAATATGGTTCAACTGACGTAATGGAAACAAGTGTGACTTCAAATAAAGAATCCCTCATTCACATGCGTTTCAACCTCCAACTCCTTGGTCTTCCAGCAAATGCAACTATTGTTGATGGACAAGTAGACCTGACACGTGATTCTTCAAGTGGTGATACTCTGCTTTCCATCCATCAAATGACTCCAGGTCAATGGAAGGAAAACGAAGTGACTTGGAATCGAGGTTCGAATGCGAATAGTTGGTCTGATGGAGGACGTGAATACGCTTCTACAGCGTCAGACACTGGACTCAATGGTTCTCAAACCAGCAGCAAATTTAGTTTTGAAATCACTGATGTACTACAGTCATGGATTGATAGTAGTTCCTCTGAGGGCGCTGATTTTATGATTACTGCACGTGGAGAAAGCGAAGCATATTCAACAACAGGCACCAAGAACATCGTCTTCTTTTCATCAGATGTTCTTGACGATGCAAAGAAACCCACTTTATCGATTACTTATGCATGGGGACCATCCTCGCCATTAGCCAACGTCAGCATAACAGCACCACTTGCTGGTGAAGCCGTTTGGAATCAATCAGGCCACAATTTCACTGCAAACCTCACGCCTTCACTTACATGGACACCAAGTACTTTTTCTCAAAACATGGTTCTTCAAATGGCAACAGATGAACAATTCCGAAACCGCGTGTTTGTTTCAAACACAGTTTCGGACAATGACTTCGCACCTTCCGATGGTATCCTCAACATGACTGGGAACCTTGCTTTGGACGCTGGAAACATGTACTTTTGGCGTATGGCGAATTTAGATTCAGATGGGCGTTATAGCTCTTGGTCTACATCCAGTTTCCTCGTAAGTTCACTTGAAAGCACTTGGTTGGGCGCAGACAGATATGAATTCAGAATGAAACATGGCAATGGTACTGCTGATGGCCTTTATCCTGAGTGTCTTGATACCTATGTCGACAGCGGTACACCTACACAAAACTACAATGACGAATCAAAACTATTGATCGCTTACAACACGTACCCGATTGAAGCAATGGGGATCTTGAATTGTAATCTGCTCTCAAATCTCCTCCCCGCAGGTTATGCGGTTGAATCCGCCCACCTCTCCATGGTGATTGGAAGTACTCCCTCCAACTCTCCGAACATTGCCATTTGGGAAAGCCGTCAGCATAACTGGACAGACAGTGGTGCTACATGGAACTCCTATGACGGTACCAACAGTTGGGGAATGGCCGGCGCGAAAGGTTGGGAACGCTCATCTTTGCTTGACTCAGTGCTGCTTAACAGCTCGTATGCCAGTGGTGACCGTGTTGATTGGAATGTAACTCTCGGCGTTCAAAACGCTATGAGAGAAAACCGTAGTGTTGATTTCTTAATCGGTATACTCGGGGCAGGTTCCGGGCAGAGTCGCGAGGTTCAATTGTACCCTGGTTTGTCGCCAGATGCTCAAAAGCCTGAATTGACTTTTGTCTATGTTCCCGGTTCGAATGTCGTACCAACGGACCCAGTTACAGTAACGCCTCTCAACGGTTCATGGTCGATGGGTACCGGTGTTGACCAGACGCCAATAAAACGTCCAGAAATGACATGGTCATTTGGAAGTAATCTTGCAGTTGGCGGCTGGGCTGTACAACTCGATACCACTTCGACTTTTGATTCGTCTTCGCTTCAAACAATGACTTCTTGGAACGATGGAGGATTTGATGCAACGAACCTCTCCTTCACTCCGACTTCTGATTTGGATGATGGAGTGACATGGTATTGGAGAGTTCGAGCCATCTCTTCGACAAACCAAATTGGAAATTGGTCGAATTCTTTCTCTTTCTCAATTCCTGATTTGACGACTTGGCAAACATGCCAAGATGGTTCGTGCGCTTCGGTAGAACTTCATCACAGGGCGGCAATGCCAAGTTTGAATTTACCGAACTTTGTTGATACCTATGTCATTGAGTCTGGAACTGGTGCATCGAGTACTTACAATGCCTCGTCACAATTGAAAGTTGGAGCAGTAGGCTATGACCGTCAGGCAATTTCACTCATTCGTATTCCGTTGAATTCTCTCCCTCAACCAACAAATGCCCGCGTAACTGCGGCTCAATTAAACCTCTACTCCGAGTTCTCATCTTCGACCGGCGAACCAATTGCTGTTCGGCCAGTCTATCAGAATTGGACGACAAGTGCCAACGACACCACCTATGACGGTACCAACAATTGGTCTCAACTTGGTGGTCGTGATCTTGGTATTGATCTTGGTCCATATGTAGGCTTACAAGATTCGGTCAGTGCAGATTGGATGACTTGGGATGTGAGTGAGGCGGTCCAGGCTGCTTTGGATTCAGGTACCTCGTATCTCTCACTCGCACTTTATGCATCCAATGACATCACTGCATATACCAATGGTCCCAATGTCGTTACTTTCACTTCTACTGAAGGCATTTCCAGTCAACATCCTTGGCTCAACTTGACATGGTCAAACGGTACCAGTACCGTGCCGACAACCACCGGTGTGAACACGGCTCCAGTCAACAATTCCATCTCTTGGGATTTGTCATCTCATGCATTGTTACCAAACGATATTCCTGACTTCACATGGTCTCACAGTTCACCAAATACTGTTGATGCATGGAGGATACACATCTTTGAAAGCGCCAGTGATGACATGGCAGGACGTTACACTTATGATTCTCGAGTAGATTCATCGATGTTTGATTTGCTCAACCTCTCGTTTACTCCTTCTTTATCCCTGGACCATGCACAAACGATTCGATGGACAGTTCAACCGATTCAATCTGGAATGATTGGTCCACAAAGCACTTCCACTCTGTTCCATATCCCTGATACCGACTCTGGTGAAATCGATTCAACTCATGCATGGGTTTCGCTTCAAGACGGCGCAATTGTCGAAGATCAAGATTATCCTCTGATTACTCAAGATACGACATTAGATCAAGGAAACTCGTTTGCAAATAACGGTGGCTCTTCTTACCTTGGAGTCGGACAAAGCGCTACAAACAGTATCTTACGTTCATCTACTTTAATGGAAATAGACTTCTCGACTCTCCCACTTCCAAATTCCTATGAAATCAATAATGCGACTTTGGAGATTACAGTAATGGCTGGGAACGATGAGATATTTGTGACTGTTTCAGAAATGATTACTGGTTGGGATGAATCATCGAGTTGGGCTCATCCTGGCAATAATACCACTTCTTGGCTTGGAACGGGTGCTTACCATTCTGCAGACTCAGAGATTCCTGAAACGAATGGCTTCTGGATTAACGGCACAAGTGTCTTTGAAATCAACGTCACCTCAATGCTTCAACACGCTTTGGAGCGAGGGCAAGAAAGTTTGAACATCATTATTCAACCTGAAGAAGTAGAAGGCACTGTTGATGGCACTTACTATATCGCAAGCAGTGAATACTTCGGTGTTTCTGACCGTCCTAAACTCACGATGACCTATGAACTGACGACACCTTGGTCTCCAACAAGTCCTACAAATATGCATCCAGTTGATGGTGCTACGCTTTGGAATCTTTCCTCGCCAACACCGAGTGGTGCTGAACTGGTCGATGGAAACTGGTCTTCTAGCGACACGAATCAGACTCAATGGGTCTTGTGTGCTGCAAGCAATGTACGGATGACTCAAGATTTGGACTGTTTTGATTCTAACTCAGTGAGCAATGGAGATGTCGCCAATGTGACTTGGGATGCTCAGAACCTCACCATGACTTCCACTGGCCTCGAAAAGGGGGACATGTGGCAATATTGGCGTGTTCGTGGCGACCAAGATAGCCGAATTGGTCATTGGTCAAGTGTGCACAAGTTCCGCATTCCAGAAGACCAAGGGTTCTCTGATGGATTAGGAAACTATACCGTAATCGTGAGCCGTGGTTCTATCTTCTCAGAAACTGGGCTTCTTCCAAGTGTCCCAGATGCTGAAGTGTCTTCATCTTCGACCTCCAACCTTGGCTCTTCAACACAACTCAACCTGGGAACCTCTGCTTCTGGAACTGGAGAAAGTCAAATCTATCTTGAGTTCGATTTGAGTTCAATGACTTGGCCAACGGCGATGACACCAACTTCGATGCTGCTTAACATGTACCGAACTGGTGTTACCGGAACTTCAGCTACTACTATCTCTGCCCATGCATGCTCACATTTCAGTGAATCTTCTGTGACGTGGAACACCAATGTAGCGTGTACGACAAGCGAAGTAACCCGCTCAACTCTTACATTAGCGCCTCCATCTGGCTGGGTTGAATGGGACTTAACCAGTTTAGCTCAATCGAATGTTGCGAATGGAAACCTTACCATGACCGTGTTGCTAAAGACAGTTGGAACTCCTTCCACTAGCCACTCCTTCTATTCTTCAGAAGGAGTGAATGAGTCTTTCCGTCCTCGCTTGATACTCCAATATGTCGACAATGTCAACGGAATTCAGCCTCCGGCACAACCAGTTCTAACTTCTCCACAAGACGGTGAAGTGCTCTACAATATGACCAACCCAACACTTCAGCCTGATGACAAACCCGTACTTTCATGGTCTGCTGTATCTGGTGCAACTGGATATGTGGTAACTATTGCAAATGAGACCGGAGTTTACAAATTCAAATCATGGGAAGCAACCGAAATATCTGGAACTTCTTTCCGATTTACCGATTCACTCACGACAGGTGAAGTGTTTACATGGTGGGTACAAGGTGTGAACCAGTCTATTCCTGGGCCTTCTTCCTCTCGATGGAGTTTTGCGATTGGAGATCCTCATCACACGGATAATAATGATTTGACGTATACTTACACCTTCCAAACTGGTAATGAAGTTGCTCAATTTGGCCATACTAACATTCGAGAGACCCATCTCAGTGAAGCCTCTCCTCTCACCAATTATGGAGGTGCTGCACTTGCTGAAGTTGGTACGTATTTCGGAGCCAACTCGGGCATGGAAGCACGCCTCACCTTTGCTTTGGATAACAGTCAAGTACCTCTCCCAGTCTATTCAAATATTCATTCTGCAAGTATTGGTTTCTATATTGATACTTGGTCTGCGACTGGCGGAGCTACTGAAATGACCTTCAGTATTCATCGAATCACGAACGGACAGTGGGCACAATCTTCCTCGACTTGGAATGCTTCTTCGACATCGACCACTGGTGCATGGGGTGCACCAGGAATGCAAGCAGGTGTTGATTACGATGCGACACCAGTTTCGACCTTTGTTGAAACTGATATCTCTGACAAGCGCTGGATTTGGTTTGATATTGGCGTTAGTGGAATGCTCATTGACAATGATAATTCTTGGCTAATGATTGCTACACCGAATCGTGGCACTCTGCTTGCGAACTTTGTTTCAAGCGAGAATGGCTTAGAGAGCAATCGCCCTCAAATTTTGTTAAACCATACCAATGTTACATCCATTGATTTGACGCCGACTGCACCGACAACCGATGCAGATACTTCTGTGACCTTTTCCTATGTCGCTTTTGACTATCTGACCTTGCCAATCAACGCACCAGTTGTTTGGAGTGCAAGTAACGGTAGCATCTCACAAAATGGTGTGTTCACACCTCATGCGATCGGACAGCATACCGTTTCAGCATGTTTCGGCATCATTTGTAAGACTGAGATTGTGACCGTAACACCTGGCGCACCAGCAACACTTGTCGTTCTACCACAGACTGCAACAATCTCTGCTGATGATTCACTGCAGATTACAGCATATGTGATCGACCAACATGGGAACATCGTTCCAGCCCAATCGATCAACTATCTTCCAAGCAACGGCAGCATGGATTCCAATACTGAAGGTCTGTTCATCCCACATGCCAGTGGAACTCAAACCGTTCAGGTTTCCTGGATTGCACTTGACAGTACAACACAAATGATTACAGTAGCCATCACCGTTGAAACCGGTGCTCCTTCTTACTTTGTTTTGGATGGATGCCAAGGAACAGTTCCAGCAGGAATCTGGTGTGCAGTTACTCATACTTTGTTTGACCAATTCGGTAACGAAATTACTGATGTGAGTGAAGCAGGAGATTTGACTTGGACAACAACCAACGGAAATTACAGTGAGACTGTTGATGAATACTTCCCTGACCACGTTGGAATGTGGCACTTGAATCTCACCTCTACATCTGGTGCAGAAGGTTCACTGATGCTTACCGTTGGACATGGTCAGATGGCGAGTTTAGAATTGGATGCGTCTTCGTATTCGATTACAGCAGATGAGCAGGTTTGGATTAACACTACGCGTATCGATATTCGTGGAAACCGTTTGCCAGTTCTTCTTCCTCAAGAAAATTGGGTACAAGTCCAAGACGGTAATTTGACCGTTGGCGCTCCAGCAAGGTGGACTCCTCAGTCACGAGGTGCGAAAATTATTGAAGCGACCTATGAGACCATCTCGTCACAAATCACCGTAGCGGTTCAAGAAGGTTCAATCGTTTCTTTGATTCTTATTGTCGAGAACAATGAGTCAACATGGAATTCATTCGACATTACTGCTGATGATATTCTTGATGTTAAGGTCAAGGCATACGACCAGAAAGACAACCGTTGGATTATTTCTGCGGATTGGTCGATTACTCACGCAGATTGGACAGACCAATCGGTTCTTGAGCAACTTGTTGGTGATGAAACGACGTTTATCCCTTACCTCTCTTCGACTGCACCTTATTCGATTACTGCAACTTACAACGATGGTATTACAACGCATCAAGTGAGCATCAATATCACAGTATCTCATGGTGATTTAGCCTCAGTCGTTGTGACCGCGTTAGGTTCAGATGGAGCAACCAACTCTGCTTTCGACATCACTGCAGATGAATATATTGACTTCTCTTCAGCGCTTTCGGATTTGGATACTAATTCAATTGATTCGAGCATATTGGAATGGACTCTCACGAATCTTGATTCTGGTGATACCGAAGTCATAACTGATTTACTTGTCAACAACAATATGCGCTGGGAGGCTACAGAAGTAGGCAACTGGAGCATTTCTGCATCTGCTTTCAATATTGATGATACGGTGACAATGACCGTTCATCACGGTCAAGCCGTTGCAATATTGGCGGCTCTTGATACCAGTGAGCAAACAGCTGGTGGCATGATTAACATGGCCGTCACTGGAACTGATAGCGATGGAAACACCTTCCCACAACTCGTGGAATGGACAGAGGATGGTGTTGTTGTTCAGAACATCACTGCAGGTTCCAATGAGGGTACTTACGTATTCCAGGCAACCATTGCAGGCCCACACACTTTGGATTATTCGACAGGTGTTGTGAGTAATTTTGCTAACATTTCCGTTGACGCTCTGTACATCGTAGATTCACTTACCATCGAACTGTCTTCTGAATCGATTGACCAACTCGGTAGTTTCACGGTTACCGTGAAAGCCTTCGATGAATATCTTAACCCAATTTCGATTCCATCCAGTGCTGATGTTGACGCTACGGGTCGGGCTGAAGTCTTGAATCAAGGCCAGGGTGTATGGAAAATCGTAACTCTTGATGACGGACCACAAACGGTCACCATTACGGCAGGCTCTGTGAGTGAAGAGCGTTCAGTCGAAGTCGTCGGAAATGTTGGCGGATTCTTCAAGTCCGGTGGACCGTTGTATTATGTCGGTGCAGTTTTGATCGGTATCGTATCTCTTGTCATTGTCGGTTTGCTTGTTTCAATGCTCCGTGGTGGAGATGCTGATTACGATGAATATGATGACGAGTATGATGAAGATGAAAATGAACCATCTGGTCCAGCACCAGGTCCTACTGGTCCAGCACCAGTGGCAAAGACAATTCCAGATATTGAACCACAGCCTGACGATACGTCTTGGCAGGTAGAACACCGTGTTGACGACGACGGTACTGAATGGGCTGAAGATGAAAACGGCACCTGGTGGTACCGACAAGACGGCGACTCCGAATGGGGCGAATGGACGGAATAAGCACCATATCTTTGATAGGTGTTGAATGTAAAGGTGAAATCATGCGAATCAGGACTCAAATAGGGAGACACATGGTTTTTCTGCTGTGTATTCTCTTGTTCACTTCGCATGGCATGCATCTCGTAATTTCTTCACAATCGCTTGAAGACAATACACATGTTATACGGGCAGGAACAGCTGTTCGCATCGAAATTAGCACACCAGTTACTTCAATGAGTGCGGATGAAGTTACCATGTTTACCGCCGAATTATATGACTCAGTGAATAACTTGGTCACGGGTGAGGTTGTTTGGAGTTGCTCGAATGGTTCCATCTCGTTGGATGGAATGTTTTATCCTTGGAGTTCAGGAATGGTCACTATTGAAGCAACTCACAATGGTATTGTAGGTTCTTTGAATGTCACGGTTACCGCAGGGGTGGGTCAATCTCTTGAGATCACAAGTCTGAGTGCTCACGTTTTGGTTCCCATCACACTTACCGCAAATCTTCTCGATGCACGTGGAAATGCACAGTTGTCACAGGATGCAGTTTGGACAGTTGATGGGGATTATGTTGGAGCAGGTAGCCCTTCATGGACGCCTGAAGATGTTGGTCAATACACCCTTCGCGTC
>MDSY01042131.1_pt1 | contig 11411 bp, 9 predicted proteins | sample 811131 | NCBI WGS metagenome assembly MDSY01 (sample SAMN05326643, study PRJNA326480) | marine metagenome | isolation source: seawater | place: Atlantic Ocean: South West | collected 2010
AGTCCAGAAGATTATGACCCAGCCCATTGTAAGCTCCCCGCATCGAACCGAGCACGCTGCACACAGCGCGCAGGCCCCTCCAGCCGCAGGCCCCGCGCCTCTGAGCGCGCGCGCGCGGGGTGCCTGGGCGTGGGCTTTGTCTGAGGCGGACAATCCACCCTCCTCCCCTCGCCTCTCACCCTCCTCCTCTCCCCCTTCCACCAGAATCTGATCTTCAGATTCTTGCAGAACAAGACGCGTGTGCAGGTCTGGCTCTACGAGAACACCGAGCTGCGCATTGAGGGACGGATTGTGGTGCGTGTGCACAGAGCATGGAATACTCTGCCCACACGCATACTCTCCACACACGCACACACGCGCGCACCCACACACCTACCCACACACCTACCCACACACCTACCCACACACACCTCCCCACACACCTACGCACACACCTACGCACACACCTTACCCACACTCATGTCGTCCGACTCTCCAAGTACTAACCAAGCCATGCGGGAGCCCAGCCACAACCTGTTGCGGGAGCCCCAACTTTTGCATTGTACAGGGGTTTGACGAGTACATGAACCTTGTGCTCGACGATGCTGAGGAGCTCTCGCTCAAGAAGAAGACGAGGAAAACTCTCGGAAAGATCTTGCTCAAGGGTGACAACATCACGCTGCTGATGAGCACGCAGAACGCCGAGGCTGAATCTTAAGAGGAATGCTGGAGAGGCACGCAGCATCTTGAGAGAGAGAGAGAGAGAGACGAGAGCCGCTCCGAGGGCACCGAGCGCTGCGCGAGGAGCCGTCGACGGTTGAACAGGAGTGCACCTGTAATAGAAATATCGAATCGAAGAGAATCGTGAATTGTATCAAATTCGAATTATTATTATTATTTGAAAACTTCGCACAGTTTACAGTTAGAATAGAACTCAAGATGAAGATCGAAGATTTATTAAATAATATAAAAAATAAAATAAAAATAATTTAATATTAAAATATATATATTTATATAAATTATATTAATATTTTTATTTATATATATACAAATATAGGAACCCTATAATATTTATATATAAATAATATAAAAATAAATATTTAATATTTATAAATATATCAATATCGAATATGAATAGGAACCTATATGAATATCATAATCATACGTAAATATTAATATTATATTTAATACAAATACTAATAATAAAAATACTAATAATACAAATACTAATACACTTACACGTGTGCGGTGTGGATAAGATCAAGATGAAGATAACATCGATTGAAGAGCTTCGAGTGCATCGGCGGATCCGGCTTGGAAGCGTCTGAATCAGGCACTCGCCTCCCTCTGATTGCCTCTATTTGACGGGCCGCTTGAAGACATCGTAGATACCAAAGATGACCGCCTGCCCCAAGGAGATCTTGAGTAGCCTCGGCGCGAGCCCTCGCCAGAGGACACTCGCGCCCTCCTTTTGTACGATCGAGCGTATTGTGGGCGCGGAGGTCCCCCTCCCCCCGCCCTCCCCCCCACCGACGGGAACCCCTTGGACTCGTGTCTTCCAAATGTCTATCGGGTTTGTGATGAGAACAGAGGCGACCCCCGTCAAGCCGCCCGCGGCGGGCGCATGCCAACGCCCTCTTGGCTCGAGCTCCTGCAGACTCCTGTGGAAGTTCTCATAGAGCATGAAGCGGATACCGTTGGCAGTCGCCTGCCTCGCCACCGTCGGAGCCGTGCCGAGCCATAGACCCCCCAAACCCTGCGTCCTCACGATGAACCCAAGGCTCCGTGCGAGGCTCCCGTGCTGCTGGCTGCTGCTGCTCGCACTCAGTTCCGCCTGGCGTAAAATCTTGAGCCGTTCTGTTGGAGCCACCCAGAGGAGCGCCTCGACGACACCTGCGAGGAGGCCTGGGATGGCCGCGGGGGTCGACGCAGGCAGCGCAGCCTTCATCCGCTCGAAGGCGCCAAAACGGATCGCAGTCTTGCCCGCGACCTGAGAGAGCTGCGCCTGGACGCCATAGTAGAAACCCATTGGGCCTGCGACGCGGAGTGTCTCTCGCATGCTGGCGAGCATGCCGTGGTGGAGGGCAGATGCTGTCGCGGAGGTGCCGCCTCGTGCGCTCGCGCTCGTCGCACTCGAGTGCGCCGCCAGCTGCATCCGCGTCTTCGTCACTTCGAACGGCATCGTAAGCAGCACCTCGGCGGAGCCAGCGACCGCACCGGCTAGAAGCGGCGAAGAGACCTGTGGGGAGAGTGGAGAATGGAAGAGGTGCGCACACACATACACGCACTCGATGCCACGCGTCACACAACCGTCTCCGCGCTGCAGTGCGCGTGCGGAGCGAGTGTGTGTGCACAGCTGGCTGAGCACTTGCGTGCGCGTGCGTGCGCGGCGGCTGTGTGTGTTCGAGAAGCGCGAGGGCGCGCGGTTGGATGGCGGGGTGGGAGCGCATGAGCGTACTTGGCGTTGCGGTCGCAGCACATGCGCCACATCCGGCGGCACCGTCGTTGTACACCGGCTGAGCATTTTGCGGTGGCTCGATCGCCGCGCTTGCTCTTCGTCCATCCTGCAGGACCTTTCTTGTAAAATGTTAAAATTGTGCTCCTTTATTACTAGTACCTGCAGAAACGGGTAGGGCATAGGAGTGTCGCAGCGCAGCGCGTACCCCGCCCCCGCATCTGGGCGTCGCGGCTGCGATGCCCCGGAAGACGGCGTCGAGTTCTGACCTGAAGGCGGCCGACACGGACGAGGGCACCACCTCCTACCTCGACAGCTTCCTAGAGAGTATCACCGAGCAGCACAACTTGCCGTCGGAGCTCAAGAAGCACCTGGCGCAGATCCGCGACCTCGACCAGCAGGCGCACGAGCACTACGAGCGGATACAGAAGCAGACGAAGAACCACATCGCGCGCGCCAAGCGATCCGTCCAGCAGGGCAAGGAGCCTGATGAGGATCTGATGCACAAGGCGAGAGCGCCCGCACCGGCCGTAGCGCCAATTCGAAACCCAATTCGAACCTCATCCTAAGCCCCCATGCTCCGAATGTGTGAGACGCCCGGCACTATTGTTTGGGGATGACTCTCACCCGGACTCTCCCCTTCTTGATGTCACTCCAAAGCCGTTCTGATGCTTGCTCTGTGCTCAAGAGATTCAGCTCTGCTCCATTTGGAAGACTCGAACCTGCTCCCTCTCTCTCCAAAGGCGCGTCGTCTCTCCAACGAATTGGGCGAGATTGACGACGAGAAGGTTCGTCAGTCGGAGCTCGCGTACGCTTCCGTGTGCAAGCACCTCGAGCGATGTGAGACAGAGCTCAGTCGATTCGAAGAGGAGTTGAGAGATAAGGGGCAGCTCAAGGCGCCGCCGGTGCAGCGTGCGGAGCTCTCGCTTGACCACATTGGCTCGGTGGGCACACTCGCCTTCGCGCCCGCCACCTCTCGTCGGAACGCGCCCAACCCCGCGCACCGCCGCGAGGCGCTCGACGCGCTTGGTCTCGGCCCGCCGCCGTCGCCTTCGTCGGCTTCACGCAAGGCGGGGCGCGGCGGCCGCAAGATCTCGCACAAGGAGATGGAGCGCCAGCAGCGGCTGAGCGGCGGCAGTGCGGACGGCGCGCCGTTTCCAGTCGACGACTTCAGTGGAGGCGGAGTCGCGCCGGCGGGTCTCTACGGCGCGCCGTTCAGGGCAGAGTACCCCGACTCGCTGCTGCCGCTCGCGCCAGCTGAGGCCTCACACCAACCGCTCTGTGGCGCCGTACCCGCCGCGCAAGAGTACGTGATCCCAGAGAGGGCAAAGGTGGCTGCGAGAACTTCAGGCCCGCCCAAGGTGGCCACAGAGGACTGGATCCTCGCGGTGGTCCTCCGGTATAACGGCGCGAGCGCAAAGTACATGGTGCTCGACGTTGACGCAGGCGACGAGCTCATTGCCGGCGCGAGCATCGCCAGTAGCTCGAGTCGTCAGCATACGCTCCCGTCGCGATACGTGCTGCCGCTCCCGCTGACGGAGCCTAGCAGCTACTCGGCGTACAATGAGCTCGCGCGGGGGCTCCAGGTGCTCGCCTTGTACCCGGACACGACGTGCTTCTACAAGGCGTTTGTGCACACGCCGCCCTCTGAGAATCTGCTCAATGAGCTCGAGCGGAGGGACTATCTCGTCGAGTTTGAGGATGAGAATGAGGCGTCGGGACGCTCCGAGCCAATGTGCGTGCCGCAGCGCTATGTGCTACGGCTGCCTCAGGGGTGAGAATTCGAAGAGGACTTTTTGTATCCTCCGGAGGCAGAGATGGTCGCGGGGGGACAATCTACTCGAAAGCGCACATCACCGGCCACTCATGGAATGCGCAAGCGCATCGCAGTCGGAGTCGGAGTCGAGTGACAGGTGCACGGGACTCGGGAAATGCCAGATGTTGATGTTCAATATATGAATAATTGTTACTCACAATTCCAATGATTGCAATTGTAATTGAATTATTATACGCGCTGAATATTCTCATTCTGTATTGAATATATATAAAAATATATAAACATAGGTATTTAAAACAATTATTATTTAATATAAATATTTATATTACACTATAATTAATACTAGTTTGAAGTTTCTAGTTCGAGTAGTCAAGCCACAACTAGTTGTGTCGTTATATTTGCACACAACTACAAGTTCAAGCGTACATTATGGGTCTAGGGCCATTGATGGTCAACGGTCAAGCAATGCTGCTGGCGGCGGCGGCGGCGGCGGCGGCGGCGGCGGTGGCGGCGGCATTTCTTGTAGCTCCTCCGCTGGAGGCTGCTGCGGCGCACTCTTCTTGCCAAAGCCTCCAAAGCCGAAGGGCTTCCTGGCGGCCGGCGGCGCTTGGATCCTCTGTGCCGCCGCCGCCTTTGCCGCCGCCGCCTTTGCCGCCGCCTGCGTGCTCATCTCGATATCGTCTCGAAGCGCGGCGAGCTCCGCCTTGAGCATCGCCTCTCGCGCCATCCCCTGGGCGAGCCTCTCGTCCGCATCGGTCAAGGCCGCCCCGCGCGCATCGCGCTCCCCCTCAGCCTCCGCAAGCGCCCGCTCCAGCGCCGCCACCGACACTACCTCCTCCGTCAGCGGCGGCGTCATCACGGCGGTTTGCGGCACCGCCTCAGGCAGCAGCGGCGGTGGGAGCTCGGTGGAGGGCTCGACGGGCGCGGCCGGTGGGGGCAGCGCTGCTGGCGGCATCCGCTTGTACTTATCGAGCTCGTCGCGGGTCTCCTCCAAGGCCTGCTGCATCTCGCGCAGAGATCTCTCGAGCTGTTGCTCACGGTGGATGTGCTGGGAGCGAGCAGTGTGCTGATCGCTCTCGTGCTCGCTCTCAGCGGTGCCTAGGTCGTCACCTCGGCCATCGTCGCGGCCATCGCCTCGGCCATCACCTCGGCCATCACCTCGGCCATCACCTCGGCCATCATCCCGCCCTTGATCCCGGCTGCCGCCACCCTCGGCGCCCTCGTTCCCCCCTTTGAGCTGCTGCAGCTTGGCCTTGAATACGTTGAAGCCGCCGCCACTCACCCTCGCCGCCGCCGGAGGTGCCGGAGCCGTCACGGAGCCCGCGGCGCATTCGGCGTGGGCGATCGCCTCCGCGGCGGCGGCGTGTGCCTCGCCCATGGCGACGATGGCGTCCGCGCGCTCCGCATTCGCGCGCGCCGCCGTCGCCTCCGCGGCACGCTTCTCTTGCTCGAGGGCTTCGACGCGTTCGCGAAGTGCCGCCGCAACGGCGGCGGCGGCGGCGGCGGCGGCGGGCGGGGCGCTCTGAGCGTCGATGGGGCTGGCCGCCCCCTCGACCGATGCGATCGCGGGCGCCGCCATCGCCGCGAGCGCACGGCGCTCCTCGCGAAGCGTCTCGAGCTCTCTCCGATGCGTCTGGAGCTGCGCCTCGTGTCGCTCTCGCGCCTCGGCCGCCTCGGCCGCGGCGTGCCGCGCTGCTGCGCGCTCGGCGGCGTGCTCCGCCGCCCGTTGCGCCGCCGCCTCTTCCGCCGCCGCGCGCTCCGCCGCCTCCTCCGCCACCCGCTGCCGCTCCGCCTCAATCTCCAAGGCGTGCTTCGCCTCGACGTCTTCGAGCTGTGTCTCGAGTTGAGTCTGCACTCGTAGCTGCGCCTCGAGCTCGCGCCGAACCGCCTCGCACGCCTCCTGCATCGCCGTGCGCTCCGCAGCGAACGCCTCATCCGATGCTCGCAACGCCTCATCCGATGCTCGCAACGCCTCCGACTGGCGCGACGAGGCCGACGCGAGCTCCGAGCGAAGCGCGGCGAGCTCCGCATCGTCGGAGGCGAGCTCCGCATCGTCGGAGGCTCGCGGCGGCGGCGGCGGCGGCGGCGGCGGCGGCGGCGGCGGCGGCACCGAAGCCGCCGCCAGCGCACTCTCGGCCGCCGAGCGCGCTTCTTCAGCGCGCGCCCGCGCCGTGCGCTCGGTCGCCAGCTCTTCGACGAGGCCTTCGGCGCGCGCCTCGGCGCGCGTCTTCTCCTCCTGAGCCTCCTTTGCCTCGTCCTCGAGCTGTCCAACCCTCTCCGCAAACGCGCCGACCGCGGCTTCGAGCTGCTCCGCTGTAGCCACCTGCGCCGCCGCCGCCGCCTCCGCCCGCTGCACGCCCTCAACCGCACCCTCCTTTTCCCGCCGTCGCTCTTCCCGCTCTTTCTCAAGCGTCGCCCTCAACGCATCGGCATCGGCCCTCGACGCATCGGCATCGGCCCTCAATGCATCGGCACTCGCCGCCATCTCCCGCTCCGCGGCCGCCATCTCCCGCTCCGCGGCCACCCCCCGCGCGTGCTTCACCTCGAGATCTACCTCGAGATCTTCCGGCTGAGTCTGGAGCGCGTCCACGTCCGCTCTCTCCCCACCCAACCTCAGCTCGGCCGCCGCAGCCTGCTCGGCCGTTGTCGCTGCGTGCTCGGCCGCGGCCGCTGATAGCTCGGCTGCGGCCTTGGACTCGGCGGCCGCCGCCTTGGACTCAGCGGCCACCGCACGCACCTGCATCTCCTCGAGGGAGCCCAGAGCGCGCCGACTTGCCTCCATCGCCTCCTCCTTGATTTGGTCCGCCTCTTCTTTGATTTGCTTCGACTCTTCCTTAGCCGCCACCGCCTCCGCCAAGGCCGCCGCCACCGCCTCCGACACCGCCGCCGCCACCGCCTCCGACACCGCCGCTGCGTGCTCCGCTCTCATCGCCTCGACCGCCGCCGCGTGCTCCCGCGTCGCCTCTCGCTGCAACCGCTCCATCTGCAAAAAAAGAACCAAAAGAATCCGGCCTGTGAGATGCATAGGTTCCTACATGAGGAGAGGATGGGTTTGGGAGAGATGCAAACAAATGGCAAGTTTGGGTGCAGGTGCTTATCATGGCACCTACATGGAGGTGCCATGTACGCACCTACAGTGAGACCTTGCCGTGTCAAAGGGAAGGGAAACAAGGCGTGCGTTGCATGGGAAGGGCGTGCGATGCATGGAGAGAGATAGATGTGTGTGTGGCGAATCCGCCAGAAAAAAGACACGCAGCTGTGTGTGGGGCTCTCGCCTGCGCGCGCTTGGCCGCACTCACACTCGCCGAGAGCGACGCGACGCTCGCGACGGCGGCGGCGACGGCGTGGGCCTCAGGCGCATCGGTAGGCGGAGATGGCGGCGGCGGCGCGCCAGCCTCGATGGCCGCCGCCGCCGCCGCGACTGCCGCCGCGACCGCCGCCGCCGCAAGCGCGCGCGACTCTCGCGCGCCGTCTTCACGCTCCGCTTCGAGACGGCTTCGCTCAGCGTCGGCCTGTGCGGCGAGCTGCTCGAGCTGTCTGCGCAGCTGTTGCTTCTGAGCGAGGCTCTCGTCGAGCTCCTCCCGCAGCGCCTCATCGCCCAGCCCCTCTTGCACCGCGCTGACGCTCCGGCGGACGCACGCAGAGAGACGGGCAAACTGGTCCTGCACAGAAAAGATCTCGGTGATATAGAGGAAGAGTGGGGGCGTGTGACATATGGGACAGAATGGGTGAGTGGGAGAAGAACAAAAGCACACAGATGAAACGGTGAGATCTAGGAAGAATGGGTGTGTGACACATGGGTAAGAATGGGTGAGAGTGCGAGACGGATATGTTCAGACGGATATGTTCAGACGGATATGTTCACCTTCTTTTGATCCCATGTCTCGTTGAGGAGGTCGAAGAGGGATTGGAGCTCGCGGGACTCGCGCTCGTGCTGGGACTTGAGCGATGCGATGTGCGCGTCCCGCTCCTGAACCCGCAGCTCCAGCTGCACGCGCGCGGTGTCCGCACGCTTCGCGTCGCGCTGCGCGTCGAGCACCTCGGCGGAGCGCTTGGTGACCTCGGCGTGGAGCGCGGTGAAGTTCTTGTTGAGCACCGAGAGCTGGTCCTCGAGCTGTCGCCGCGACGCCCGCGACGCCATCGCCTCGAGCCAGAGCGGAGGAGCAGCCCCGCTCGCGCGCGCTCGACACGACGGTCACGGTGTCGCAAAAAGCAGCGGTTTATCTTTGAAACACCATCAGTCATTATGATTATACCTAGTTAGGCTCATCGACGGGCGATCCCGAGAGCCTCCCAATGCCGCCTGCGAGCCTCGGCCAGATCGTGCTCTCTGAGACTGCGCACAGCTTCCTGGAGAGCCAGCAGCTGTGTGAGAGCTCTGCGCCTGGTGCGTACCTCGCGGTGCCCACCAGCGCATACTCAAACTTCAAACACTCCCAGCTGCTCCAGAAGAAGACCCAAGAGGACTCCAAATACGGCAGCGTCTGGCTCGGAGTCGGTGACTATGAGAAAGAGGGAGTGTGGAGGACGACAAGGGGCGATTATGCGATCTACGCGCACTGGGGAATGGGCCAACCCGATGGCGGCACCCCAATCGTCAACGGAACGAGAAAAGTGGTCGCAGCGGCGGAGAATTGCGTAGAGATGTGGATGTCTGGCGAATGGAACGATGCTCCGTGCAACGAAGAGAAGCACTACGCGTGTCAGGTGCCAGGGGATGCGATGGACGCTTCAACCACGACGCCCGCGGCGGACGCCTCTTCCACGACGCCCGCGGCGGACGCCTCTCCCATGGCGCCCGCGGCGGGTGCCTCTCCCACGACGCCCGCGGCGGACCCCACGACGCCAGCACCGCTCATCTAAGATAAAATATGCGACTTTCAAACGAGACAAAACAACAAGAACGGCGCGGCTGTGAACATCAGCATCAACAACAGCGCGAACATCATGTTGGAACATGCGTACGACCTACGTGATTTAAGCTTTAAGCTAAGGCACTTCTTGCTTAGAAATAGAATGGGACGGTATCAATTATCAATTGTTAGTAGAGCGAGTCATAGTTATTAGTTATTGACAAAATATTATATTGAACTGAAACTTGAGATGAACTGACACTTGACAACTGTACTAGGGCCACTGCCAATTTGTTTGGACACGTTTGTGTCACCCCGCCCTGGCTCTGCTCGCCTTTGCGCTCTTGCCCTTTGCTGGCCCCGACTGGCTCTTATTGATTCCGTTATTGTACCCATGCTGCTCGAGGAGCTGCCTGGCTGCGTTCGAAATATACCTGAATCGATCTGGGCCGAGATGAACCCCCCCATACCACCTGCTCACCACGACGAGCACATCGTTCGCACCCATCAGCTCCAGCAGCGATGCAACCTGCCGCCCCGCCGCCGCCTCGCCGTCATCGTCATTATCGCTCACCTGCACGTTACGCTGCGAGTCCCAGAAGCGGTAGGCGTAGATGTTGTGGGAGGCGCGTGCGATGCGTCTGTCCTCGAGTAGGTGACGGAGCACCCACTCCACCTGCGCCACTGAACTCACCGCCGCAAGATGACCCTGGAAGGTCGACTTGCCAGGAGGCGTCGTCGGATCGCCGTGAGAGATGTGTACGGCGTTCGACTCAGCGGAGGTGTGCGCGCCGAAGTGGCGTGTGCGCTGCTTGAAGCGGCGAGTCTCGGGGATGAATGTGAACCCATCGGATGCGCCACACACCTCCACCGCATGCAGATCCACCGCCTCGAGCGACTCGGAGAGTGAGTCGTCATTCGTGCGGCCAGCGTCCGACCATGGTGGCAGCAGCGGCAGGAGGCGTTCTTTGAGGTGTTCTACCCATTCGTAGACGACCTCGTTGCCATCGTAGATCGCCTCGAGCTCCAGCGCCACGCTGCGGAGCACTTCGTCTCCGACTGCCGGCGCGAAAAGGAGCGGCGTGGGCGCCGACGTCGACGGGTAGTCGTCAGGGAGGAGTATCTCGAGGTGGCAGGGTGTGGGATGTCCAGCGGCGGTGAGCGTGAGACGCCACTCCTTCTCGGATACCTCCTCGAGCTCGTCCGCGAAGATGGACCGCAGCGCCTGCAGCTCCATCTCGCGACGCTCGAAGTCGTCGCCCATTTTGGAAGGAAGCAGCACACAGTCCCTTTCGAATTACCACGGTACAGTACTGTACCTATTTAAAAGGATAAAAAAGGATTCCCCCAACGGCCCATAAACCCCTCACGTCGCTGCCTTCGCTGCCCAAAGGTGCGCGAACCCTCCTGCCGAGAGAGTCATCGTCATCGAGGAGCTCAGGCCACACACACATGTCGGACGAGGCGGATCGACTGAACGAGGAGGGCAAGGCGCGCTTCAAGGAGAAGCGCTACACCGAGGCCTACGCCCTCTTCACCCGCTCCCTCAGCGCTGGCGCCCCAAGCAAGCTCAAGGCTCAGGTGCTTGGCAACCGTGCCGCAGCTCTGAGCTTTCTGGGTCGGCACGAGGAGGCGCTGCTCGACGGCAAGGCGGCGCAGGCGGCGGACCCCACCTACATCAAGGCCTACTACCGCCAGGCCAAGACCCTCCTCGACGAGCTCTCCCGTCCGGCCGAGGCGCTCGCGGCCGCCCGAGCTGGCCTCATGCTCCAGTCGAAGAATCCGCAGCTGCGTGAGCTCATGCGGCGTGCGGAGCGTGCGGTGGAGGTGGGCGTGGGGAGCGGTGATGGTGACGAGTCCGAGAGCGACTCCGGCGAGTCCGATGACGAATCTGATGAGGAGTCTGATGCGAATACTGATGAAGGCGGTGACGGCGTCATCGGCGGTGGCGGTGGCGGCGGAGCATCGGGCACGTCGGCGTCTCCGATGGATGTGGACGATCCGGCGTCTGCTGAGGCTGCGGCGGAGTCCGCCAAGGAGTCGGGCAACCGCGACTTCAAGTCGGGCAAGTATGAGAGCGCCGCGATGTTTTACGGGAGGGCGATGCGGCTGAGGCCGGCGAATCCAACGTACCCTTCGAACCGCGCCGCCGCGTTGCTCAGCTGCGGGAGGGCGGCGGAGGCGCTGGAGGCGGCGCAGCAGGCGATCGATCTCGACCCCACCATGATCAAGGCACACATGCGATACGCCAGGGCACTTCTCACACTCGGACGATTCTCGGATGCACGTCGAGGTGAGGGACCCCCTTACCCCCCCCTCTACCCCCCCTCTACCCCCCCTCTACCCC
>MDSY01061692.1_pt1 | contig 11411 bp, 10 predicted proteins | sample 811131 | NCBI WGS metagenome assembly MDSY01 (sample SAMN05326643, study PRJNA326480) | marine metagenome | isolation source: seawater | place: Atlantic Ocean: South West | collected 2010
AGGAGCGAAAAGTGTTACGATGATTGTTCGTGAAAAAACAGTTGGTGAAAATGTTAAATATTGGGCTCGGCCAGATATCATTAATAGAATCAAAGAGGGAAGTATTAAGGCATATTTTGAAGCTGATATTACTAAGATTAGTCCAACATTTGTTGAATTTAAAGATCCTAAAGAGACACATAAAATTCCCAATGATTTTGTATTGGCAATGACTGGCTATCAGCCAAACTTCGAGCTACTAGAAAACTTAAATGTTGACTTTGAAAAAGATGCTTTTAAAACACCCAAATACTCAAAAACAAGTATGGAATCAAATACTAAGGGGGTATATTTAGCTGGGGTAGTTTGTGGTGGTAACAAAACCAATAAATGGTTTATTGAAAATTCTCGTGATCATGCCAAAAAGATCATGGAACACATCCATCAAAAACAAAATCTTTAGTAAAACAGTCGATTTACTACCTTTCATAAAAATTAAGAACATTGAACATACTCATTATTCCAGATTCCTTTAAAGGAAGTCTAACATCGAGTGAAGTTGCAGAAATAATGGGGGAAAAAATATCTCAAATTTTTCCAAAAAGCACTTTTCATATTATGCCATTTTCTGACGGTGGTGAGGGTGCGTTAGGGGTATTAGAGGATCATGCCTTGGGAACTTTTTTTAATTGTGATGCTCATGATGCATTGGGTAATTTCATTAAAGCATCATATTTTGTGTTTAAAAATGAAAATAGTGCTTGGATAGAATTATCAAAAACCTCTGGACTAACAAAAATAAAAAAAAAGAATAGAAATCCTTTAAAGACGTCAACTATAGGTACTGGAAAAGTTATTGTTGATGCACTTAATAGAGGTTGTTCAAAAATTTACCTTGGTATTGGGGGAAGTGCTACACATGATTTAGGAACGGGTATTATAAATGCGTTAGGCGGAAAATTAATTGATTCAAAGGGAAAAGAGGTTTTTCCAAATGGGGAAAATTTAATTAATATTGAAACTATAGACCTTTCCAAAATGGACCCTAGAGTTTTTGAAACAAAATTCATTATCGCGTGTGATGTTCAAAATTCTTTACTTGGAAGAAATGGATCTGCACATACTTATGCAAAACAAAAAGGTGCCTCCCAAGAAATGATCAATCAATTAGAAAAGGGTGGAAGAAATTTTACTGATGTTGTAGAGCGCCAGTTTGGAAAAAAAATAGATCGGATATCAGGCGGTGGTGCAGCAGGTGGAGTTAGTGCTGGCTTATTTGGTGTTTTTAATGCAAAATTAGAAGAGGGTTTTGAATTATTAGCAGAGCAAACAAATCTAAAAAAAATTTTAAAAGAAATGGATTTAGTTCTTACTGGAGAAGGAAACTTTGACGCTCAAAGTACTTTTGGAAAATTACCCTATAAAATCGCCCAACTCACAAAAAAATACAATATACCCACCCTACTTTTTGCTGGAAAAGCTAGTCTTAAGAAAGTGCCAGGATTTCCGCAGCTTACGGTTTATGAAACTAAGCCTAAAAATATGTCCATTGAAAATGCAATGGAACAAGCAACTAAAAATTTAAATATTTCATTAGAAAAAGCACTTAATAAGTATAAAAGAAACTAATTGTCATGATGTTTTCCCTCCTTAGTATTTTCATTGCAATTGTTTGGATTATTCTAGGCACCTCCTTTACTAAAATTCATCCCATAATTATCTTACTAATTGCTGCAGTCATATTATCAATTCTTTTGGGGATAGCTCCACTTGATGCAACAGGACTTATTTTTAAAGGGTTTTCTAAAATAATTACGGATATAGGTTTACTAATACTTTTTGGAACAATAATAGGAGCTACTTTAGATCAGTCAAATGCAACCCTTGCACTTGCAAAAGGAATTTTAAAATCATTACAAAAATTACCCCTTCCATATGCCGTAAGTTGTATTGGTTACTTAGTTTCAATTCCCGTTTTCTGTGATGCAGCTTTTGTGATTTTATCACAACTTAACAAAACTCTTTCTTCTCAGACTAAAACACCTATGGTTGGACTCACTGTTGCATTATCAACAGGACTATTTGCTCCTCACGTTCTTGTTCCTCCAACACCAGGGCCTCTTGCTGCAGCTGCTAATCTTAATTTAGAAAATATTATCCTACTTATTGGAGCGGGTGGATCAATTGCACTTATATTGATTTTTGTTGGAGGCTGGTATGGGAATTATCTCATTAAAAAAAACAAATACATAGAGTCAGATGAATCATCAAAAAATCCAACCACAGAAGAAATAATTGAACTACCTAACTTTAGCAAAGCAATACTACCCATACTAATACCAATTAGTTTTATGTGCCTTGGCACTTTACTTAAAATAGTCCCAAGTTTTATTGGGCTAGAATATTTAATATTTCTGACAAAGCCTTCAGCTGCTTTGGGAATAGGATTGCTTTTTGCCTTTAGACTGCTAATTAACCAACCTAAAAAAAGCATTAGAATGGTAATAAAAAAAGGCTTTAAACAAGCTATTCCCATTCTGATCATAACCGGTATGGGAGGTGCGCTTGGAATGGTTATTCAGACCATTCCTTTGGAAGATTATGCACTTGAAGTTTCGACTTTTTCTGGGTTTGGAATATTAATTCCTTTTATGATTGCCGCTTTACTTAAAACAGCGCAAGGCTCCTCTACTGTTGCCATTATAACAACTTCATCTATTATATTCCCCTTACTTTCTATTTTAGGCTTAGATAGTGAAATGGGAAAGGTTTGGGCCATTATGGCCTTAGGTGTTGGATCAATGACAGTATCACATGCAAATGATTCTTATTTTTGGATTGTGTCACAAATGAGTGGTATGGATATTAAAACTGCATATAAAACTCACACTGTTGGCACCTTACTTCAAGGGACAGTTGGACTAATAGTAGTGTTTATTGGATTTACAATTTGGACTTCAATTTAGCGCCCCAAGTAAGAAGAATAAATAATTTCCAATCGGACTCTTTTATCATCTAAAGGCTCATCGGGATGAGACCCCACTAAAACAGCTCCAATTGGGTTAAGGGTTGCTGTTAAAGGATATAATAAATCTTCTTCTGAAAATTCAGTAATTGCTTTTATAGGAGTTAGATTATTAATATCAGCATTAACAACCAGTCCCAAATCAATATTGGTGGAATCATTTCTAATAATATTAGAAATATGATCCGTGATATTAAATTTATATCGAAAGGGTAAATCTGCATCGTCAAATTCTAAAAGTCCACCAAAAACTTTTTTATTGGCATTTCTCCCAAAATTAGAAACAGATCCATCACTTACATAATCTGAAAGAGGTGCTCCTGAATTATAATTAAAAAGGTATAAACGAAGTGCTAATAACTCTTCTGTGTTTGATGCTGTTGGATCGATATAAAAAATTAAATTAGCTTCATTAATTAACCACGGTTTGCTTCTTAAATCTTCTAGCAATTCGTTTTCATTTTGATTTTCTTGAGAGAAAAGGCGAACTTTTCCCATCAAACTTCCACTTTGAATATAAATTTTATCTACGGGTGTATTATTGTTTGAATTTGTGATTCTTTCTTGAATAGCCACATCAAACAGAGAGTTTTTTAAAGTATTTATTCGAATACCATTAAATATTAATGAAAAATCCTTCTCTGATACCTCAATAACATCATCAGTATCATCACTCAAAGTTCCTTGGGTTTGATAAACATCATATTCATATGTTACTTTTACTTCAGCATTCTGAATATCTAGAAGCATATATAAGTCATCTGAAAAATCGTCAGCACGTATGATAAGTCCTCGCATAGCTCTTTGAAAAGAATCAGGGGTAAGAAGATCATCAGTCCCTTCTTTGTCGATAAGATTCTCTTGGAAGAATGATGTATCCAAAGGAACCCTAATACGAGGGGTTATTCTTGTTTCAACCTGAGTAGTTTCATCAACATCAGGTGTGTCGGGATCATCTTCTTCAAAATTGATGCGAGTTTCTTCAAAATTTAATTGAATTTTATCATCAAACAGTACCCTGTTATAAAAACCTTCTTCAAAATAATCTTGATTAGAATAATAAGCTTGGTTGGTTTCAAAATTATCTAGTGGATCTAAGTTATTAAGGTAAGCCGTAAGTTCATATACTTTTAATGAAAAAGATGCCCCACGATTTCCATAAATAGAATCAATCCCATAGGATGTGTCTCCAGTCTGGTAGCCTGAATTATCATTATCATTGTGGTCTAAAATTCCATCGCCATCACTATCTTCACTTAACGGATTCAATCCTGCTTGAGACTCGATAAGGTCCGTTAATTCATCTCCATCAGAATTACTCTCAGGATCATTTGGGTCAACATCTAAATCATCGATTACACCATCGAAATCTGAATCTTGCTGATTAGTAAAAAATGGGATCTCTAAGTAAACTGATGTTACTCTTTCGTTCTCTGGAATCAGATTTGGATCTGATTCGTCAGGCTCATCTTCAAATAGTTGTCTGTGATTTCCAAAAAATGGATTATTTCCGATGTTTAGTTGAGCAGCAAAACTCGCCTCTGCCAAACCAAAAACAGGATGATTTATTTTACCTAGTTGGGCTAAAGGAAGACCATTTGTTTGAACTTTTCTAAGTTTTTTTTGAAAAGTAAAAGCAGGCACAATTTCTTTGAGCGAATTTATAGTTTGATCTTGAAATAAACTCTCACCAACCGGGGTATAATCTTGGTTGCAAGAAGTATAAAGAAGGAGAAAAAATAGGCTTACAAATAGATTTGTTGTGAGGCGCATTAATTATTTTTTGCTTTTAAAATTTTTCGCTGTAAAAATCAATATAAACCTCCTCATCTTTCGATTGATTAAAGTCTAAAATAGGTTTGTTACTTTTTTTAACTTCAGAAACTACCGCGTCAGGAATCTTTTCATCTGATATTATAACACCGTCAGAATGTTTTATTGCAATAGAAGAAAGAGCTTCATAGCTAGCCTTTTTTAATTCCTCTATATGTTCTGGATCAATTTTATCAAAAACAACTTTTTTATGAAAATTTTTAGAAAAAGGAGCATTGAAATCTGGTCCGTAAAGAGAACTTATAATTTTACTTCCTGCAAAAAGAGGTTCATCTTTATAATAAGTTTTTAGATATAATGGGAAAAGTGAGGTAAACCATCCGTGTAAATGAATAATATCTGGAGACCAGTTTAATTTTTTAACAGTCTCTACAACACCTTTGGTGAAGAAAATCATACGCTCATCATTATCTTTGAAGCATTTTCCTTCAGCATCATGTAAAAGGGCACGGCGTTTAAAATACTCTTCATTATCAATAAAATAAACTTGCATACGTTCTTTTGGAATAGAGGCAACTTTAATTATCAATGGCATATCCATGTCATTAATAACTAAATTCATTCCAGACAAACGAATCACTTCGTGCAACTGATGCCTTCTTTCGTTAATTAGACCATAACGAGGCATAAAGATTCGTGTTTGGCCTCCTTTCTGGTTAATCTTTTTGGGGATTTGAAACGAATTGAGCGCTTGATCGGTTTGAGGTAGATAAGGAACTACCTCAGATGAAATGATTAAAACTTTCTTGTCTTTCATATAAATAATCTTCCAAAGGGAAAAGTCATGCAAAAATACAAAATTAATGCACACATACTCAAAAACTAACTACTTTAGCAACGTTAACGATTTACTAAATGTATGTATTTACTACTCATGGTGAGCTTCGGAGCTTCTTAAAAAAGCAAATAGGTAGTATAGGTTTGGTCCCCACAATGGGTGCATTGCACAAAGGACACCTTTCTTTAGTTCAAAAAGCTGCTGAAAACAATAATTGGGTTTTAGTAAGTATTTTTATTAACCCAACTCAATTTGACAATTCTAGCGATCTTATCAAATATCCTAAAAATATTGCAAAAGACCTTGAATTATTAACTCTATACAATAAAAAGCTTATCGTATACACCCCTGATGGCTCTGACTTGTATCCTAAAGCCATAAATGCTAAAAAATATAATTTCGGAAGTCTTGCTCTCTACATGGAAGGTGCTTTTAGAGACAATCACTTTAATGGTGTTGCCACAGTTATAGAGGCCCTTTTTCTAAATTTAAAGCCAGATAGAGCTTATTTTGGTGAAAAAGACTTCCAGCAACTGCAAATAATAAAAGCCTTAAATAATCAATTAAATCTTGGAATAGAAATTATAGGTTGCCCGATTATTAGAGAAATCGATGGTATTGCAATGAGTTCTCGCAATCAACTTCTTAATAAAAAAGAACGAAATGCGGCACCTATCATATTTCAAACCCTTCAAAAAATAGATGAACATAGTGATCATTGGGATGTGAATTATATGACCCGTTTTTTTAAAAAAACTGTAGAAAAAAATTACTGCTTAAGGGTAGAATATTTTTTCGTGGCAGAAGAAGCAACATTGATACCCATCAAAAGTTTTAAAAAACAAAATGCCTATCGAATATTTGTGGCCGTTAATGCTGGGAAAACTAGGCTTATTGATACCCTAAAATTAGGGAGAATATAATACCTTTGCCGGATGTTAATAGAAGTGATAAAATCTAAAATTCATCGTGTTACTGTAACCAATGCCGATCTTAATTACATCGGAAGCATAACTCTTGATAAAAATCTTATTGATGCTGCCAATATAATTCCAGGGGAGAAGGTCCAGATTGTAAATATTAATAATGGTGAGAGGCTGGAAACTTATGTAATTGAAGGTGATGCTAGCTCTGGAGAAGTTACTCTTAATGGTCCTGCAGCAAGAAAAGTTCAAAAAGGAGATATTATCATAATTATAAGTTACGCTCAGATGGAGTTTGAGGCTGCTAAAAAATTTAACCCTCATCTTATTTTTCCAAACGAAACTACAAACCAACTAAATTAAATTTTGGTAAAACTTAAAGCTATTTTAAAAATTTTAGTCCCACTAAGCATTGGTCTGTTTTTTATTTTTTTAACCGTAAATACAACTTCGAATGAAGAGCGGGAACTAATTTATTCATATATAAAAAATGCAGATTATCGCTTTTTATTTCTGTCAGTTTTTTTTGGGATTTTGAGCCATCTTTCACGTGCATATCGTTGGAAATTTTTGTTAGCACCTTTAGGATATAAACCTAGGTTTATAAATACTGTCCTTTCTGTATTAATTGCCTATATCGCTAATCTTGGAATCCCTCGTTCTGGAGAAATTTTAAGAGCCACCACACTTAGTTCCTATGAAAAAATCCCTTTTGAGAAGACCTTTGGAACTGTAATTGCTGAACGTTTAGTTGATATGATTATCTTATTCAGTATAATTTTACTGGCACTTAGTTTTCACTTTGAACTTATTTGGAATTTTTTAAAAGAGAAACAGGTTTCAATGATAAGACCATTATATTGGTTCTTTGGGAGTTTAATTCCGGTTATTTATGTGATTCGATTTTTGTTTAAACAAGATAGGCATCCTGCAATAATTAAAATTAAAAACTTTTTAAAAGGATTGACTGAGGGAATCTTAAGTCTAAAAAAAATGCCTGAAAAAGGGGCATTTATTGCGCATACATTATTTATTTGGATAATGTATATAGCCATGTTTTATGTTGTTAAATGGGCTGTGCCTGAAACATCAACACTTGGCTTGAATGCCTTATTACCAGCTTTTGTTATTGGTGGTTTAGCAATATCTGCTTCTAATGGTGGAATTGGAATCTATCCTTTTTCCGTAGCTTTAATGCTAGCCACTTTTGGGGTTTCAAATGAATCTGGATTAGCTTTTGGTTGGATCACTTGGACTGCTCAAACTTTAATGATAATTGTCTTTGGAAGTCTTTCCTTTTTTGCACTACCTTTAGTTAATCGCAAATAAAAACGTTTATTCATAAGTTATGGCCAAAGTAAAAAAAGCTTTTTTCTGCCAAAGTTGTGGAGCACAAAATGCTCAATGGCAAGGACAATGCAATACTTGTAAAGCCTGGAATACCTTAGTAGAGGAAATTATTGAAAAAGAAACTCTTAAAGAATGGGTCTCAGATGCTTATCAACAAAATACAGTACCTATCCCAATAAATGCGATAGATGTAACTCAAGCTCCTAGAATAAAAACTAAAGATGAAGAGTTAAATCGAGTATTGGGTGGGGGTTTAGTCCCTGGATCAGTTATTCTTTTGGGTGGAGAGCCTGGTATCGGAAAATCAACGTTACTGCTTCAAGTCTCGCTTAGTTTAAATACAAATGTGCTTTATATTTCTGGAGAGGAAAGTCAACAACAAATCAAACTTCGTGCAGACAGAATGGATCTCTCTGGAGAAAATTGTTTTGTGCTCAGTCAAACCGAAACACAAAAAATATTTCAGCAAATTCAAAAAATAAAACCAGACCTATTAATTGTGGACTCTATTCAAACCCTCCACAGCAATCATATTGAAAGTGGTGCTGGTAGTGTATCTCAAATTAGAGCAACCGCGGGAGAACTAATTCAATTTGCAAAAAATACTAACACACCCGTCATTTTAGTTGGCCATATAACCAAAGATGGGAACATTGCTGGGCCTAAAATTTTAGAGCATATGGTTGATACGGTTCTTCAATTTGAAGGAGACAGAAATCATATTTATCGAATACTTAGAGCTCAAAAAAATCGCTTTGGAGCTACTTCTGAAATAGGAATCTATGAAATGATCTCTAAAGGATTACGCCAAGTTACCAATCCTAGCGAAGTATTGATTTCTGAAAAAGAAGAAGCCTTAAGTGGCCATGCAATAGCAGCAACTGTAGAGGGTATTCGGCCTTTAATGATTGAAGTTCAGGCCCTTGTAAGTACTGCGGTTTACGGTACTCCACAAAGAAGTAGTACGGGGTTTAATGCCAAACGCTTAAACATGCTTTTGGCTGTTTTAGAAAAAAGAGCAGGTTTTTCCCTTGGCAGTAAGGATGTTTTTATCAATATTACAGGAGGCATTACGATTGAAGATCCTGCCCTAGACATGGCTGTTGTAGCTGCCCTTTTATCTAGCTATCACGACATTCCTATTTTACAAAAAATATGTTTTGCTGCTGAAATTGGCCTATCTGGAGAAATTCGTCCTATTGCTAAAGCAGAAATAAGAATTCAAGAAGCTGAAAAATTAGGCTTTGAACAAATTGTAGTGTCAAAATTTTCTAACCTTGGAACAACACCTAAATCTATAAAAATTAAAGCCTTTTCTAAAGTAGAAAATCTGGTCGATTTTCTTTTTTAAAGAAGCTTGTGTTATAAATTACAATATCTTTATATAGACTTAAACTAGTTTTCTATGAACAAAATTGTGAAACAATTTCTTGAAGAAGTAAGCACAAAAAACAAAAACGAACCTGAGTTTATGCAAGCAGTAACTGAGGTTGCCGAAACTGTTATCCCTTATATTGTTGAACATGATATTTACTATGGGCAAAACATTTTATTAAGAATGGTTGAACCCGAACGTGTATTATCATTTCGCGTTGCTTGGATTGATGATAACGAAGAAATTCAAGTAAATAGAGGATATAGAGTACAAATGAACTCTGCCATTGGTCCTTACAAGGGAGGTTTGCGTTTTCATCCTAGTGTAAATTTGAGTGTTTTGAAATTTTTAGCATTTGAACAAACATTTAAAAATAGTTTGACAACACTTCCTATGGGAGGGGGAAAAGGAGGTTCAGACTTTAATCCTAAAGGAAGGTCAGATACTGAGGTTATGCGTTTTTGCCAAAGCTTTATGACGGAACTTTATAGTCATATTGGTCCTAATCGTGACGTTCCTGCAGGAGATATTGGTGTTGGAGGAAGAGAAATAGGTTACTTATTTGGACAATATAAAAGACTACAGAATGAATTTACAGGAGTCTTAACTGGAAAAGGAGCATCCTTTGGCGGATCATTAATTCGACCTGAGGCAACTGGTTATGGTGTGGTTTATTTTACTGAGCAAATGTTGTTGCATAATAAAAATAATTTGAAAGGCAAAAAAATTACTATTTCAGGCTCTGGAAATGTTGCGCAATATGCAACAGAAAAGTGTATTCAATTGGGTGCTAAAGTAATTACGTTGTCAGACTCTTCCGGTTACATAATGGATCCAGATGGAATTGATGAAGAAAAATTAGCCTTTATAATGGAATTAAAAAACGTGAAAAGAGGTCGCATAAGTTTATTCACTGAAAAATTCCCAAAAGCAACTTTCCATGCAAAAGAGACTCCTTGGAAGGTAGCATGTGATATTGCACTTCCTTGCGCTACTCAAAATGAATTAAACGGTGACGACGCTAAAATTTTATTAAATAATGGTTGTATTTGCGTTGGCGAGGGAGCTAATATGCCGTGTACTCCAGAGGCAATAGAATTATTTAAAAAAAATCAGCTATTATTTGCGCCAGGAAAAGCCTCTAACGCGGGGGGTGTTGCTGTTTCAGGTCTTGAAATGGCTCAAAATTCATTGCGTTATAGCTGGACTAGAGAAGAGGTTGATAAGCGTCTTCAAACTATTATGGTTGATATTCATGAATCTTGTTTAGAATATGGTAAAAATAAATATGGATATGTAGACTATGTAAAAGGAGCAAATATTGCAGGTTTTGTAAAAGTTGCCGATGCCATGCTGGCTCAAGGAGTAGTTTAACAAATAAAACAAGTGCAATATTCTGTTGAAGCTATAACACTTACAACCATAAAATATGGGGATTCAAGTCTAATTTTATCTTGTTTCACAAAACAGTATGGGTTTCAATCTTATATGCTTAAGGGTATTCTGTCCTCTCGTAATAATAAAAAAATTCCTAAATCTTTATTTGAGCCACTGAATCTTCTTGAGTTAGAGGTTCCTGAAAATTCTAAAGATCGTTTAGGCTATATAAAAGAAGCAAAACTACATTACCCCTATCAATCAATTCCTTTTGATTTAAGAAAAAAGTCACTCTTATTTTTTTTAGCTGAAGTAATAAGTCAAGTAGTTAAAGAAGAGCAAGAAATTAATCTGGGTCTTTACGATTTTTTAAAAACAAGATTACTATGGTTGGACACTGAGGATCAAGTTGGACTTTTTCATATTAAAATGATGATAGATTTAACAAAATTTATTGGGTTTTATCCAAACTTAACCAAAATGAATGCTCCCTTTTTTGATTTGAAAACCGGTTGTATGGGATCTACAAAGACACATCCTGATTTTCTTGAAGGAAAATTAAAAGATTATTGGATACATTTATTTGGCGCGAAATTTGATACTATTGAAAATATTAGACTTTCAAAAGACGAAAAATCGGATTTATTAAAATACGTTGTCCGTTATTTTCAATTACACTTACAACAATTTAAACCTCCTAAATCAACTGAAATATTGAATGAAGTTTTTAAGTAGTTTTAGCGTATTTTTTATATTAATTCTGCCCATTGG
>MDSY01022268.1_pt1 | contig 11410 bp, 11 predicted proteins | sample 811131 | NCBI WGS metagenome assembly MDSY01 (sample SAMN05326643, study PRJNA326480) | marine metagenome | isolation source: seawater | place: Atlantic Ocean: South West | collected 2010
ATACCATACATCATCGCTAACGATATCGCCGAGCGATTCAGTTTTTATGGCATGCGCGCGATTCTCGTCGTATTCATGACCCAATACCTGATGACGTCTGATGGCGCATTATCGACAATGTCCCGCGCTGATGCGACGTCCTGGTACCACCTGTTTGTCTCTACGACTTACTTTCTGCCCGTTCTTGGTGCAATTATTGCTGACGCCTACTGGGGCAAGTACAAAACGGTCATATTGCTGTCTGTCGTTTACTGCGCCGGACATCTGGCACTGTTTTTGGATGATTCCCGCGTTGGCCTCTTTCTAGGACTGACATTGATTGCCGTCGGTTCTGGTGGAATCAAGCCGAGTGTTGCGTCCAACGTTGGTGATCAGTTCGGCAAAACCAACGAACACTTGATGTCGCGAGCGTTCTCCTGGTACTACCTTGGTATCAATATTGGTTCGTCAACATCATCGCTGCTGACACCCTGGTTGTTGAAAGAGTTCGGACCGGCGATTGCATTTGGAGTGCCCGGCGCATTCATGCTGGCAGCGACTGTCACATTCTGGGCTGGCCGTAAGAGTTTTGTTCATGTCCCACCTGCTGGTAAGGCTTATGTACAGGACATTTTTGGTGCTGAAGGTCGCCGCGTCGCCAAGCGGTTGCTGGTGATCTATGCGCTGGTGGCGGCGTTCTGGTCACTGTTTGACCAGACGGGCAGTACGTGGGTGTTGCAGGCCATGAGTATGGACAGGGTTGTTTTCGGCTACGAGTTGCTGCCGTCCCAGATTCAGGCAATCAACCCGGTGCTGATCATTGTGCTGATCCCGGTTTTTACGTACCTCGTTTATCCTGCTCTGGGTCGTTTTTTTGAAGTGACGAACTCTCGCAAGATGTGCATGGGTATGATGCTGGCAGCGATACCATTCCTAGTTACTGGATGGTGTGAAGCGCAGATTCAAATGGGATATGAGCCTCATATAGGCTGGCAAGTGGTTGCCTATTTACTTCTGACGATTGCCGAAGTCATGCTCGTCATTACTTTGATGGAATTCTCCTACACACAGGCGCCAAAGCGAATGAAGTCCATGGTGATGGCGCTGTTTTATCTATCGATTTCAGCGGGTAACTTGTTTACCGTTGCCGTCAACCAGGTGATTCAGAAACCTGATGGTTCGACGTTGCTCACCGGCGCGGCTTACCATGTCTTCTTTGCAGGATTTATGGGAGTAGTGGCGATCCTCTTTGCTGTGTATATGCGCTTCTACCGCGAAGAACGCATCATCCAGGATGAGTCTGAAGCTTCATAGACTGACTAAGGTATGCCTGGATAAATAGCCAAATCACCTCTGCCTGACCTGGTTCTTAGAAGGCTTACTGAAACCTATCGTGATAGATCGCGCGGCGCAAAGTGCAAGGGAGGAACTGCAACTCGAAGAAGATGCAGATAAGTTATTACAATTAATTAAAGTCGTAATCTCAGACGGCGATGACATAACCGCGGCTCAAGGCGGTGCACGTACCACGTTACATCAACTGAAGACTTATGAAGAATTTCCAGACTCCTTCAATAAAAAATCGGGCAAGGCGAGATTCGAACGGGCGCTGACTCTGCTCCAGCGCAAACAGCGGATCGTTAAGGTTCGTGAAAAGGATGCAAATCGCAATTACAAAAACCGCTTTAAGCTTGGCAAGACTTAGCATGGAACCTACGAAGTATTGAAAAAACTGCGGGGAAAAAGCGAAGTAAGTTGCGTAGGTAATATACCCCCATACCCCCAGTGTTTACTTACGAACGCGCTGGGTGCGCGTAGGTAAGGGCGGAGGCGCTTCGTACGAATGACTTACGAATATACGAAAGTGAGGCGCGTAGGGTTCGCAAAAAATGACGAAATCAACCAATTTGGCTTCTTCGCATGAGGCGATCGGTTTGTGCGTGCTTGCAATCCGAAGACCACTCTGGGCAAGAGGTTAAGGCAATGCAGTTTGCGCTTTGATTTTATACTGAAGTGAATGTTACCCAATTTCGTATCCGTAACGCTCCTTCATTAGTGTAAAATAATCGTCATCACTTTCTATTTTTCCGTCTTCAACCCAAACCTCAGGACCGTATTTGGTATAGATGTTAACGTTGTCTAAGGCGTCGTCTGCGACCAGATAATGTAACTTAGGCTGATCCGTGATGACCGAATCTTCAATGCATTTAGCGATGATCTCTGGCTGGCAGCCCAGTTCCTCTAGGCCTTTGCCTACTTGTCGGACCATCCTTGATTGAAATTTGGCGTAGTGAATTTCGTCGTCGGAAGCGGGCGAACTTTTGGAAAATATAGGAGTGACAACTGTGCCGGGCTCAATAATCGCAACTCTAATACCAAAACCGGCTACCTCATGAGCCAGCGCTTCGCTCGCAGCATTAAGTGCATACTTGCTTGCACAATAATGGCCCATCAAAAAGAAAGGTCTTCTGCCCGCTTGCGAAGATACGTTAACGATAGAGCCTTCTCGAGCTTCTCGCATTGCAGGTAACACAGCTTTCATCATACGCAGAGCTCCAAAATAATTGGTTTCCATGATCTCCCTGGCATGATCTAGCGAAGCATTTTCAATGGACCCGGAGCCGCCTATCCCTGCATTGTTTATTAAAATTTGAATGCTGCCATATTTTGTATTGGTTTGTGCGATGACTGAATCTACCGACGTTTGGCTGCAGACATCTAGGGTCTGTAAACTTAAGTTGCTGAACGTTTGATTAAGTTCTTGTAAGCCCTCAGAGTTTTCAGGCGAGCGGGCTGTGGCAATTACTCTGTAATCGCGCTGCGCAAAATATTTCGCAGTGGCCAGTCCAATACCGGTACTTGAACCGGTAATTAAAGCAGTTTGCATCGTGACATCCTTTTTTTTTTATTTTTATTGTAAGAACTTTTCTAGGTTAAGCCGTCCTGTTTAGATTATCAATAATAAAACATTTAAGAAAAACTTGAGATGAAGAAAGCAGACTCGTCTTGAATGAAGCAAGCAGGTTTTTAGCTCAGCTTGTTGAGAAAGCTCACTGCAGTCCAATTGAAAATTAACGGAAGTTTCTACTATCCCGCAAATTTACGAGTGTTGAAGCTGGGTTTTCTGGGTTGAAATTATTTAGTAATTGTGTCAAAAATCAAGGGAGCTTTAGCTCCAACAAAATAAAAATAAAAACAATAGAAGGAGAAGCGCTATGAGTTATACATCATTTTCGATTGGTCGCCCTGGAAAAGCGTGGGATGGTATTGAACCGGGTTCTGAAAAATGGGTGGCTATGCAGGAAAAGCAGTTGCAGATCATTGCCGATGCCGGCGGTGTTACTGTAGCCGGCGGTTGGGCAACTGGCATTGGGAAATTTATAAATATTAATACTTACCCTGATATTGAATCGTCAAAAAAAGTGATTGCTAAGTTGGGTATGCATCAACTTTTCGAAATCGAATCTTCTGGTCCTTTCATTCCCACAGAGGAATTTATGGAACTGGCGCAGTAAGCGCTTTATGAAATAGAAAGATAGAATTCTTAAGGAATTGACCTGCCTCCGGCCCAGTGGAAGCAGGTTCAATTTTTTTAACGTTGCAGAGCAATACAAACGATCTGGCGAAGTGTCGATGCTTTTTTCTTAACATGACCTTATGTTGTCGATGAAATATTCGGAGAAGTTGTTTTACGCCAGACAAATAGAAGCTTTGCTCGAGTAACTGTAGTGTTGTGCTGCTGAATTTCATATCATCTTTGAATCTTTGAATCTTTGAATTTTACTAATACGCATCTTAGAAAACTATGTTAGAAGGCAATATCCCACTCTGATCCGGCCAGCCATTAAAATTTTTACAAGTTGTCAGATGGTAGGGGCGTTAAGTTAATAAATAGCGGTTCATGAACCCTCTTGGGCGAGATGGTGCTGAATTTGCTCAGTCATAGCTCAAATATGCTAGTCTTTTCAGGCATATTAAAGTGGGCTGAACATAAGGTATCTGCTAATGAAAAATCAAATTGTACTAATAACGTTGTTGTCTGCAATCTTGGCCGCCCCAGCGATGGCAGGGCATCACGAATCCCTAATGCCTCCAGCGAAAGCGGGACAAATTGTTGTCACTTATAAGGGTGCTTGTCCTGCTGAGGCCGTAGACGGGGCGGTAGCGAAGATTAGAGAAACGATTGCCTATGAGCAGGCAAATAGTCCCGTGGGTTACGCGTCTTCTCCCGGTGTTTGGGCTGATGGAAGGATTGGCGCAGTGGATTTACATGAGTCAAAGGAAGCCATGGATAAAGCTTTCGCTTGGCAAGCAGCAGACGCCACTTGGTCCGCCAGTTTTGATGCGATTGCGTCTAGCTGCGGAATCACTGTAGAAGATTTCGTTATTTCCATATTTGATGCTCGCTAACCCGAGCAGATTTTTTTGACATAAAATAACATCAGAAGCAGTTAAAAAAGCAGGGAAGGTTATGGGCAAAATACTCGTCTTGATTGTTGTAATGACATTTTCTGGCGTCAGCTATGGCAAAGATTTTTCAGATCAGAGAGGGATGACCAATCAGTTAGGCCCGCAAACTTTGTTGCGTTGTGCAGAGCAAATGTCTGCTAAAGGCGCAAAGGTTTATGAGCTCTCCTATGAGCGTTCTGCAACCATGCCATTATCGCCTTTTGCGGGCCCCTACAGTCCTAACTTTTTGCCCAGTGTAGCAATGGAAAATACGATCCAGTTTTATAATATGGAGACGCTGAATCCTGGGGTGAATGATGGAAATCATGGCACCCAAATAGATGCTTTGGGCCATTTTGCTTACCTAGCCGAGCCATGGGATGGTCAAGGCCAGCCGGATATTTCAAGGGCGACTTATTTTGGCGGTTATAAGGGGCTTGATGTAAAACCTACCCCTACCTCGCCACTGCAATTTCTCGGTATGGAAAGCGTCCCCCCCTTGATAACGACAGCGGTGCTAATCGACGTGAGAAAATATGTACATAATGGAAAAGCAATGTCAGCCGGTGAATTTGTATCGGTACAAGATATTAAGACGGCTGTTAAACGGTCGGGGCTAAAAAGCCGAGGCATCCTCGCTGGCGATATTGTATTGATCAATACAGGCTGGAGCGATAATTACCAAGATCCGGATGAGACCAAGATCTACTACTCCTCCGCTCCGGGACTCTCCTATGCGGCGGCCAAGTATCTGGCTGAGCAAAAAGTTGTTGGGGTGGGATTAGACACGCCCTTTGTAGACGCCGTTCCTTCGCCAAACGCAACATCCGTTGAGCGCGATACCTCGGCGCCCGAATCTTTAGGCTTCCCTGTACATCACTATTTTTTGACTCAGGTTGGTGTGCACACGCTGGAAAACTTTAGGCTTGTGGAACTGGTTGAAGATTCTGTTGAGCTATCATGTGCGATGGTTCTACCTTTATTATCCAGAGGCAGCGCAGCCTCGCCTATTCGTCCTGTCGCTATAGGTATGCCGGGTAGCTGACGTTAGGGCAAGCGGCAGGGATCGTTTAGTAATATCTTAAGCCGCCCGCTATCGATGCCGGCTCATAGTCATTGACTGAAAGATGGTCTAAGCGAGAGATCAGAACCGCTTCCGCACGCGCGAAGGAACGAAAGTGCCAAATCGTTCAGAGGGTACTTTTGGGGGTATATATGACAGCGAACATATTCTCCACCGGGAAGCGCTGGAGAGTATCGCGGAAAGATTAACGAAGGGCTTCTTTGGCTCGCCACCGTCTGCACATCTAATGTGGAACCTAATAACCTGCCCGAGCGGAGGTATGCCATTAGAAAGCTCATTTAGGTAATATGTCAGTGCATACGCAATCCGGCGATGGTTACAAAGCGCCAAAGACCAACGCACAGAAATCGCTGTCTAAATGAACGAAAGGTGTAGGAGATAACCATTCGTTTCAAAGCTACGCTGCGACCTTCTTGAACATTCCGCCGACCATCTCAAGAACTCTTTGGCGAGACATAAATTTTGTGATCATAAATAAAAACCGGTTTTTACCGCCGCAAAGAATATACTGTTTGTTCTTCTCGAATGCCTCTAAACATTCAAGAGCGACCTCATGAGAGGTTTGCATACCAGTGCCACTTGTGGACCCCTCTCTATATCTCTGACTAAGTTTTTCTGATTTCTCTGTCGCGACTTTGGCAAATTCTGATTCTGTACCGCCAGGCAAGAGCGCCATGACTTTGATCCCTTGGTCTCTATATTCGTACCGAATCGCCTCTGAAAACATTAAAACGTATGCTTTTGAGGACGAATAGACACTCGCATAAGGAATAGGTGAAAGCGACGCCATCGATCCAACGTTGATAATGCCCCCGCCCCCTTGAGTTACCATGTCCGGAATGAATAGATGACAGAGATCGGTTAGAGTGGTGACATTAAGTTGCAACATTTTGGAATAGTCGTCTCTCTCATGGCTCGTAAGGTTTCCCCAACGCCCATAACCGGCATTATTGATAAGAATATCAATGTTGATTCCTGCAATTTTGACTTGATCGTATAGCTTCATCCCCGAACCAGGAAGTGACAAATCTTCAACAAAAATGCGCACAGCTCCTCCCGCATCTGTGATTTTTTGAGCAAGAGCTTCCAGTTTATTTCTGCTTCGCGCAGTAATGAGTACTTCAGCTCCTCTTTTTGCTAACTCTTCGGCCAAGGCGTAGCCTATGCCTGTGGAAGCTCCAGTAATTAAAACTTTTTTTCCTTCGTAGATAGACATCAAATAATTTCCCAAGCTGCTGTGTTAATTATAAATCGTGTGTTCTTGTCTCAAGCTATCGAGGCAGAAAACTTAGAGGACCAATGGTCCTTAAAATAAAGGACTTGTGGTCTCTTGTAAACCAGTGCGTTAGAATTTCACTATGAAAACATTCGCAAAAGCATTTTCGACAGTTGGAGCTGACAGCAGGTGGAGCCGTGCTCGACGACCAGAGCAAAAACAAGTCCGCAGAGAAGCGATCCTCTTAGCTGCTCGCGACCTTATCGACAGAGAGGGTGTTGATCGCACAACATTGTCGGACATTGCCAGAAGAGCCCATATTTCGAAGACGAATTGCTATCGCTACTTCGAAAATCGTGAAGCGATTTTGCTTCAAGTTGTTCTGGAAGAAACCCGCGATTGGACAGATGCTATTGTTGATGGTCTCTCTCGGCTTTCTGGGAGCGGAGATTTTGGAGCTGTTAGTGAACTGTTGGTGCGTGAAACGCTGGATCGACCAAGGCTCTGCGAGCTAGCAAGTGCGATGTGGACTGTCTTGGAACAAAATGTCAGCGTTGAGGTGCTTGCTAATTTTAAATATGAGTTCCGAAAAACGGCATCGCAGTGGACTACTTCTTTAATCAAAGCGCTCCCAAGTTTGTCTGAAGACCAAGCAAAGCAGTTTTCGCTTTTCTTTTTGTTGTTCGTTGCGAGTGCATGGTCAGCCTGTAAACACTCTCCAGTACTGGATCAGTTATTGATGCGAGAGGAATTTGCCGACACGAAGGTGGACTTAGATTCCACTTTGTCCACACATACACTAGCCTTGTTAAAAGGCCTTACGATTCCGTAAGCATCCCGTTTACATGCCCGTTGATGCGGATCTGAGTGTGCCAGAGTCCACCGCGCTTTCGTATTGTTGCCGTTGTGCCGTATGTGTGCCTGAGACTCTCATCTTACTGAAAAATATAGGAAAATCAAGGACTTACATGTATGGCGGAGAGAGGGATTCTCACCCCGGATGACGAGGGACATTTATTTCTATGGGCAGTGGGCCACCTCCGCACGCGCGAAGGAACGAAAGTGCCAAATAGTTCAGGGGGTACTTTTGGGGGTATATATGAGTTAGATATTTATCTGGCATAGCTGTGCTGGCCTTAAGAGCGACTTATCAAGTCCACCCGTCCCGACCAATTCAACAGGCTTTGAAAACTAACAAAGGCAAAAAATAAAGCAAAAAGTGCGGTGGCCCGTTCAATCCGGCTGCCGCTTTTACTGCTCAGGCGCAAAGAAATTTACTCTGCGCGCTTACGCCTCGTTTTTCTTACCCACACTCGCACTCTCATTCTCTTTGCCTTGTGGGCCAGCTGGCGGCCGTGCCATTGCTTCAAGCCAGGTGCGTACAATTCTTGTCACACGGGTATCTAGTTCGCTTGTCTTAATGCCCAGTCGCTTGGCGTAGGGTGCTCGATAAATTTGATAGCCCCGGAGTAGGGCGTTAACTGCCACTTGCAGTGCTTCAAGATCATGGGCGCGATCAATGTCGCCGTTAATGACCTCTTGACGTAGTTGGCTGATCGCGGGCTCAAACAAGGGCATTGGATCCACCGTCTCATCACCGTCAATGACCAGTAATGCGCGTAGTTCACTGTCACGAGTATTGTCTCTTACCAAAAAATGCCGGAGGCGAGTTTCTATAAACGTCCGAGATTTTGCCTTGGCTGCCAATGCGCTGGTGATGCCTGCGAATTGATGGCTGATGGCTGCGCGTAATAATTCTTGTCTTGAGCCGAAGTAATGGTAGATGTTGCCTGCGCAGGCGGATTAGAGGTAAACCCAGACACAAATCGTTGCCCAGACAATGACGCCGTGGTGAGCTTGAGCGATTGCAGTTACAGCGCCAACACGGGTGATGCCCAGTTGCGTACCGTTTGGACAGACCCGAAGTTTAAAGCCAGCGAGCGTGCTTTTTATTACACCCGGGCGTTAGAAAATCCTACCTGCCGCTGGAATACTTGGGATGCGATCCGTGCAGGCACAGTGCCGCGGGCAGATTTAGCCGCCACCTTGCAGGAGCGCGCTTGGTCGTCACCCATCCACTACGTTCCATAGTGCATTGAGGTGGTTCTTTATTTTCGCTTCATTGTGATTGCCGGGGCCAGAGTGGATCTGAATTTATAGAAGTAGATATTTATGAAAATGAATATTGTAATTTAGCGACTGCAAACCAAAAATTTTGCGATAATGCTGAGCCCGCTAGATGAGCATGGAGTTTTTGTGAGCATTGCGCCCCATTATCGCGTTATTAATCTATCTGCAATCTTTTACCTTGGATTCACGGTCCTGTCCGCGCAGGCGGCGAAAAGCCTTGATGATCGAGTTGAGTACGCCGCGCCTGACTCCATCGAAGAAGTTTTAGTTTGGGGCAGGTCCACAGCTCAAAAAGGTACCGCACTCTCTTCGTCTCAAGGACTGGTTGGTTATGCTGACTTTTCCACTCGGCCGCTTTTAAGGATAGGGGAAATAGTTGAGGTGGTGCCCGGGATGGTAGCGACGCAGCACAGTGGTGAAGGTAAAGCGAACCAGTATTACCTGCGCGGCATGAATCTTGATCATGGCACAGATTTTTCAACTTATTTTGAGGGCATGCCGATTAACCTGCGCTCACATGCCCATGGACATGGTTACCTTGACCTCAACTTTCTAATTCCAGAAATTATTAGCACACTTGCCTATCAAAAAGGTCCGTACTTTCCTGAACGAGGTGATTTCTCTACCGCGGCTTCCTCTTCGGTTTATGCCTACGACCGAGTTGAACACTCGTTTATAAAGTCCACGACTGGAGATTTTGGTTATAAGAGAATTTTGGGCGTTTTGGATTCTAACTTTGACAATTATAATGCGGTATCTGCGCTAGAGGTGACGCGTAATGATGGCCCATGGTCCGTACCCTCGAATGTGAAAAAGACTAATGCGCTGACTAAGCTTACGGGGTTAAGAGGCGACTACGTTACAAAGATAGTGCTAACTTATTACGATAACCAATGGCGGGCCACAGACCAGGTTCCGGCACGATCTGTTAAAGATGGTTCTATAAGCCGTTTTGGAACAATCGATCCCACTCTTGTGGGCAGGTCCAATCGCAAGAGTTTGATAATCGGCGCGGAGTCAGAAAATCTCGCTGTGTCGGCGTATGTTAGTGACTACGCGTTGAATCTATTTGGCAACTTTACTTATTTCGCTGATGATCCGGTAAATGGTGACCAACACGAACAAGAAGATCGACGCCAGATATATGGAGCCAATATTAGTCACGAGGCATTTCAATCAAAACGTTTGAATGTTTCATGGGGCGCTGATTTCCGCTACGACAGAATTTCGGCATCTAACCTGTATCAAACCACCCAACGTTTAAGGAGAGAAACGCGGCGTGATGATAACGTTGATTGGTTAAGCTTCGGCAACTATCTCGATATCGAGAAAAAACTTTCTGAATCCTTTAGAGCTTCTTTTGGATTGAGACTAGATGTATATGATTTTGAAGTAGTGGCTCTTAACCCCCTCAACAGTGGCAAAGGAAGAGAACATAAGCTCACACCAAATCTTAATCTGGCTTATGAAATTGGGGAAACCACTGAAGTTTATTTGAATTGGGGTAGAGGATTTCACTCTAACGATGTGCGTGGAGTTACAATCAATGTAGATCCCGCAACCGGCTTAAGTGCCGACGCAGTAAATTTGTTTGTTGGTCAAACCGGAGCAGAGATCGGACTGCGCATTGAACAAAATGCTAACTTAAATGCCTCTATGACATACTTTTGGCTTGAGTCAGACTCTGAATTGATGTTCGTTGGTGACTCGGGCGCAACTGAACCGGGCCTCGCCTCTCAACGCACAGGATTAGAAGCTAACTTGTTTTGGCGGTTCAATCCTTCCTGGACGATTGACGCTCTTGCGAGCTTGGTCGAAAGTGAATATCGCGGTTTGCCTGGTGGCGCAAACAGTATTCCAAATGCTCCAGGTAAAGTTTTTGGCGCCGGTTTAACGTATCACCCTGAAAACAGCTTTAGCGCAAGCATACGGCTTCGACATTTTGGTGATACGCCTGTTGTTGAAGACGACTCAGTCAGCAATAAAAGTACTACATTGATCAACGCCGGCATTGGTTATAAGTTCCAAGAGTGGGATATAGAGCTTGATGTTCTGAACTTACTAGACAGCGAAGATAACGATATTGCTTATTTTTTTGAGTCTAAGTTATCCACAGAAGCTATCCCGGTCGAGGATGTACATTTTCATCCAGCTACTCCCCGCAGTTACAGGCTCACAGTAAAATATAACTTTGGCCGACGATACTAGCTCTTTCGCCAGCGATGCTGACCACAGTTTTGGGATAAACAAAATGCGACTGGAGGTCGTTGCAGCGTCGGTTTCTTATCTACAGCGCGGGCCACCTCCGCATGCGCGGAGGAACGAATGTGTCAAATAGTTCAGGGGGTACTTTTGGGGGTATAAATAGACTCGATCTCTCTTAGATGCAGCTGTAGGTTAGCTAAATTCAAGTTTTCAAGTCCACCCGTAGCTACCATTCCATAATTCAGTGCTGGGGAAGGTCGGTTAGTCTTGCCCCATTGACCAAGTTTTGCTGGCTTGTCTAGATCGCTCAAACTCTGACGCATGTTCGTCGACGCGACGTAGTGGGA
>MDSY01101360.1_pt1 | contig 11410 bp, 11 predicted proteins | sample 811131 | NCBI WGS metagenome assembly MDSY01 (sample SAMN05326643, study PRJNA326480) | marine metagenome | isolation source: seawater | place: Atlantic Ocean: South West | collected 2010
AAAAATATTATTTTGGGCTAAAAAAAATATAAAAAAACCAATTGTTGTAATAGGTGGAATTACTGATAAAAATTATAAAAAATTAATTTTAGCTGGAGCGAATTATATTGCAATATCAAGTTTTATTTGGAATAACCGAATTTTAAAACCAGCAACTGCAATTAATAGATTTAAGTAAATGAAAATATCAGCCGTAGAAGTTAAGCCTGGAATGATCATTGAACATAAAAATGATTATTGGAATGTTCTAAAAGCTCAACATGTAAAACCTGGTAAGGGTGGTGCGTTTAACCAGGTTGAGCTTAAAAGTATTACTAAGGGAACAAAATTAAACGAAAGATTTCGTTCAAGTGAAACTATTGAAAAAGCAGAACTTGAGGAAAAAAAATTTAATTTTTTATACCTGGATGAAAATAATTGCCATTTTATGGACAATAAAACTTTTGAACAAATTTCAATTCCAAAGCTGTTAACAGAAGAAAAGTACAAACTGTTAAAAGAAAATTTAGAAGTATCAATTACTTTTATGGATGAAAAGCCATTATCAGTTGAACTACCTAATAATGTAGAGTGTATTATAGATGTTACTGATGCTGCAATAAAAGGCCAGACGGCGGCCTCTTCTTATAAACCCGCTACTCTAGATAATGGTTTGAAAATAAATGTTCCTCCTTTTGTTGAGTCAGGAGATAAAATAATACTTGATACAAGAACACTAGAGTACGTAAAAAAAATCAACTAATGAGACTAAATTCACCACGCATGAATGTGATTTATAACGCCTGTATGAAGGCTTCGAAATCAATGATTAGAGATTTTGGTGAAATAGAAAAATTACAAATTTCTGCAAAAGGTCCTGGTGACTTCGTCACCAACGCGGATAAAAGATCGGAAAAAATTATAATTGAAGAACTTCTAAAGGCTCATCCTGACTACGGTATATTAAGTGAAGAATCTGGTGAAATTAATAAAAATAATAAAGAAAAAAGATGGATAATCGACCCGATTGACGGAACTATGAATTTTTTAAAAGGAGTTCCTCATTTTGCAATATCTGTAGCGTATGAAGAAAATGGAGAAGTAGTTTGTGGACTTGTTTTCGATCCAATAAAAGATGAACTTTTTGTTGCCGAAAAAGGGAATGGTGCTTTCTTAAATAACTCTAGGATTAGAGTCACTAACAAAAAAAAATTATTTGAATCTTATTTAGCTACCGGTGGACCAAAATTTAATTCAAAATACAAAAATAAGATTTTTGATGAGTATGTAAAAATTTCTAATATTGTTAATGCACCTGTAAGAAAATTTGGCTGTGCGTCATTAGATCTGGCATATGTTGCATGTGGAAGGTTCGATGGAAGTTGGCAATGGGAATTGAGTTATTGGGATGTGGCAGCATCAATTATTATAGTAAAGGAAGCTGGAGGTTATGTTGATTTTGTCGATCTACAAGCCAAAGAGTCTGTCAAAAGGAATGTAATCGCAACAAATTCAGTAATACACGATGAATTAAAAAATAACATTTTAAAAAAAATTATTGAGTAAAATAAGGATATAATATAGTAATCCTTGCATGAAAAAAGAAATTCACCCTAAATACCATAAAATTAAAGTTGTAATGACTGATGGAACTGAGTTTGAAACAAAATCAACTTGGGGGAAAGAAAATGACGTTATGAAACTTGACATTGACCCAAAGTCTCATTCTGCATGGACAGGTGGAACACAAAAAATTTTAGACAAGGGAAGAGTGAGTAAATATAATAAGAAATTTGCTGACCTAAGAAACAAAAAATAAATTTATGCCTGAAACTCCTTTTATGCCAAAAGCTACGGCTGTTTGGCTCGTAGAAAATACCACATTAACATTTAAACAAATCGCAGTTTTTTGTAACTTGCATGAACTTGAGGTTAAGGGAATAGCTGACGGCGATGTAGCTAAGGGAATTAAAGCTTATAATCCTATTCTTGCTGGGCAGCTAACTAGAGATGAAATTGACGTCTGCTCTAAGGATTCTAATAAAAATTTAAACCTAATAGAACGTGCTGAAGAAGTACAGGTTAAAGAAAGAAAGAAACCAAAATATACACCTCTTTCTAAAAGACAAGACAGGCCAGACGCAGCATTATGGCTTTTAAAAAATTATCCAGAATTTACAGATGGTCAAATTTCAAAACTAGTAGGTAGCACAAAAGGAACTGTTTCCTTAATAAGAAAAAGAAGCTATTGGAATTTTTCAAATTTAAAAGCAAAAGATCCTGTAATTTTAGGATTGTGTTCACAGGATGTATTTGAAAAATCTTTAGAAAAAGCAAAAAGAAGAGTTGAAAGAGAGAAAAAAGCCAAAATTAAAGCAGACAAATTAAAAAGTGACCAAGAAACAGATATAGAATAGTCCTTGTAAATCATTAAAAAGCAAACTCAAATCAAACTAGACAATCTACAACTAAGATGTTACTTACCAATTCAATTTAACAGGAGTATTTTATTAAAATAGAAGTAAAAGATAATAACGTTGAACAAGCTTTGCGAGTTTTGAAGAGAAAACTTCAAAAAGAAGGTTTTTTTAAAGTAGTAAAAATGAAGAGTACTTACGAAAAGCCCTCTGAGAGAAAAAAAAGACTCACTGATGAGAATGTTAAAAGAGTGAAAAAACTTCAAAAGCTTAAAAACAGAATTTAGCTAAATTTAAAATTAAAGGTTATTGTATGCCGACAGGTAAGGTTAAATGGTTTAACTCTAAGAAGGGATATGGATTTATTACAGATTACGATACAGAAAAAGATATTTTTTTACACGTCTCAGCTCTAGAAGAATCTAAACTAAAGACATTAAAAGAAGAACAAGAACTCGAGTTTGAAATAAAAGAAGAAAATAATAAACTACAAGCTATAAACTTAAAAAAAGTTTAAGTTCTTATCGCGGGGTGGAGCAGTCTGGTAGCTCGTCAGGCTCATAACCTGAAGGTCGTAGGTTCAAATCCTACCCCCGCAACCAAAATTTCAAGCACTACTAAAATTTGACGATCATATGACGAACGCAGGACTCGTAACCCTTGTAATTAAGTTTTAGCTTAAAGCTACCTTCATTCTGGCGAACGAAGCCTTGTGATCTTGATATAGATCAATTCGAGGTAAATAATGTAAGTTACTATTTTTGTTTAACCTCCCTTTAATTAAGGTTGTGGCATAATCAAAATATTTTGAAGCAATTTCTACTGATAATTTACTAATACTTTTTGGGGCACCATAAGGATAACAAAAACTATTTACATTTTTTCCAGTACAGTTTTCGATTATTCTTTTACTCTTAAGCATCTCATTTTCTAATTCTTGCTTAGATAATCCGCTACATGCTGCGTGACTTAGACTGTGACTCTGAAACGACGCTAATTCATTTTTACTAATTTGTTTAATTTCCTCCCAGGTAATTGCTTTGGGCATTAAATCTTTATTATTTTTCAATCCATAGCTTGTCTGTAAAATTTTTAAAAAATAGTTTAAAATTTCTTCTACCTCTTGATTGTTTTTAACATAAATAATTTCATTCAAATAATTGATAAGTTTTTTTTTATTTAGTATTCTTTCTGTTACACTATTTGAAGTTTTAGGTAGTTTATAGTTTTCATTTTTTAATAAAGACTCAAATAATTCAATTTTTTGAAATGGTAAATTATCTCCATTTATATAATTAGTTGGTAAGTAAAAAGTTACTGGCCAATTATTTTTCATACAAATTTCCCAGTTATTTTTAATAGTGCTCTTCACGCCGTCATCAAATGTAATTGCAAAACAATTCTTAATAGATTTTCCTAATTTGTATCTACTTATTAATTCATTTAAAGGGACCGGTATTGATGGTTTAAGCGACTCTACATGAGAGCTAAAAACTTCTGGGGAAAGATCGTGAAAAGACAATATATATCCGCCTGGTGATTTATTTAACAAACTTTCTGTTGCTTTAAATACCAAGCTTGAATTAAAAGGAAAACTTAAATAGTTTTTAAATTTATTTTGCATAATTTTTAAAACATTTCATACATGTTTTCAGAAACTTTCTCAGTTATCTGAATTTTTTTGTTTTTGTATTTTTTAGACAACCTAAGAAGTTCTACAATTATTCCACGCATATTGCTGGCAAACTCTTGGTCTTTCCAATATTCAATTATTTCATCACACATTTTTAATGGTTGATAATTTTTTTTATCAAGTTCATTTGGAATTTCAAAAATTTTTGAGTTACTTTCTTCGATATAATTACACCATCCTTTTGAGGAAATATTATCGTTTACTTTAATTTTTTTTTACACTTAAATAAATTTTGTTTAATTCTTTAGAAAAATAAAATTTTTCTTCCATTTTTTTTTCTTTATCTTTTATAATTTTCCATTTCTTTATATCTTTTTCACTCTGTTTTTCTTTGTCCATTACAAAATCTTCAATTACTAAAATATCCATATTAGTATTCATGAAGCACCTGAAGGCATCTAACGGTGAATTCACAATGGGCTCTCCTCTTACATTAAAAGAAGTGTTTATTACCAAGGGACAATTACTTTGATTTTCAAATTCTTTAATTATTTGATAAAACTTCTTATTATAGCTTTGATCCACTGTTTGTACCCTTGCTGAATAATCTATGTGTGTAACGGCAGGTATCTCACTTCTAATTTCTTTAACTATTTGTAGCATATCTTCAGTTTTTATACTTTTGCTTTGCATTCTTCTATTGATGTGAACAGGAGCAACCATCATCATGTATGGACTTTCTTTTGTTAGATCAAAAAAATCATTTACTTTATCTTTTAAGATAGCAGGTGCAAAAGGTCTAAAGGATTCTCTAAATTTTATTTTTAAATTAATTCTTGCTTGCATATCTTTGTTTCTAGGATCTCCGATAATCGACCTAGAACCAAGAGCTCTAGGCCCAAACTCTGTCCTCCCTAAAAATAAACCTATTACTTTTCCTTTGTTAATATAGTTCGCAACTATACTATTTTTTTCTTTTTCATTATTGATAAAATTATATTTTATGTCTGCGGAATCTAAAAATGATTCTATTTCACTGTTTTTCCATGAAGGACCTAGTAAAGAACCTTTTTGAAAAGGTAACTTGTCTTTTCTTAAAGATCTATCTTTTTTAAAATAAGAAAAATAAGCATCATACGCACTCCCTAAAGATGAACCTGCGTCACCAGAAGCTGGTTGTATCCAAATATCTTTAAACAAACCTGATCTTAATAAAGATCCATTAATTACACAATTTAAAGCAACTCCTCCTGACAGACAGAGATTGTCAGCACCTGTTATTTTTTTTGCATACAGAGCCATGTTAAATATAATCTTTTCAGTAACTTTTTGTATTGAACTAGCAATATTCATTTCTTTTTGGGTTATTCTTGACTCTGGTTTTCGGGCTTTACCTCCAAATAAATCAGCAAACTTCTGATTTGTCATTTCTGCGCCATCTAAATAACTAAAATATTCTTGATTTATTTTGATAGAACCATCTTCTCTTAATGCAATTAATTTTTCTAATATTAAATCATAATATATTGGTTGGCCGTAAGGAGCTAATCCCATCATTTTATATTCGCCTGAGTTTACCTTGAAACCCAAAAATTGTGTAAAAGCAGAATAAAGCAGTCCAACTGAGTTTGGGTATGACATTTCTTTTAACATTTTTATTTTATTACCTTGACCAAACCCTATACTTGCAGTTGCCCACTCTCCTACACCATCAACAGTCAAAATTGCCGATGTATTAAAGGGGGAGGGGAAAAAAGCTGAAGCTAAATGTGATCTGTGATGTTGATTTTGCAAAATCTTACCTTTGTAATTTAAATTTTCTCGGATCAGATTAGGAATAAAAAATTTATAACTTAGCCATCTTGGAATATACTTCATCCAACTTTTTAAACTTTTCGGTGCAGTTCTTACATAACTCCACATTGTTCTTTCTAAAGTTAAGTAAGCATTGTCGTAATAAATTATTGCATCTAGTTCTTCTGTGTTTATACCTGCTTCTTCTAAGCAATAATTGATTGCAAATTTTGGAAAACTTTGATCATTTTTTTTTCTAGTGAATCTTTCTTCCTGAGCAGCAGATATTATTTTGCCATCTTTTATTAATGTGGCGGCTGAGTCGTGATAAAAAGCGGATATTCCTAAAATATAAATAGATTTTTTCATTGATTTTTTAACTAAGTGTTTTTTTTCTGAATTCTTTGGCAGATTTAGAATGTCCAAATTTTGAATTTCTTTTTTTAAATAATTCGCAATAACTAGATGACCATTTTTAGAAAAGTGTGACTTATCATTTCTTAGAGCTAATAATTGCTTGTCTTTACTACTTACACTTCTTAATTCTTTCAAAGGGTCCATTACAAAAACATTCTCATTCGGATTATTAAATAACTTAAAAAAATTTTTGTACACTGGCTTTGTTCCATCAAAATAGTAATGATATGTTGGAATTGGTATTAAAATAACTGGAATACTTTTTTCTTTTATTTCTTGAATAAAACTTTCTAATATTTTTTTTGAAAGTTTATAACCTTCACTTTGAGGCTTCTCATAATCTTTATATGGCTGATAAAAAGACTTAACTAAAAATGATCTTAAAATTGTTAACTGACTTTCATATCGTTCATCTAAATATTTAAAAAAATTATTTTTTCGAATATAGTTAACAGCTTGATATAAACCCTTTTGTTTTAAAGGAATAAGCCATTGCGTATTTTTTTTATCAATTTTATCAAAATTTCCGTCAAACTTTTTGACTGGGCTATTGTTTAATTTTAGATTATTATCTTTTATTTCATAATAAGGTTTAGATGTTAATGTTCTTTTTTTTGTACAATAATCAACTGTTTCCCTAAACTGAACTTTATTTCTCTCGATGTTTTCTACTAAAGAACCAATTATAATTAAATCTGCCTGAACTTCTTTGGCATATTTTTTCCATGTCAAGTATTGTTGATCTGTCCCTGTTCCTGAAATCGCATAATTGAATACCTCAGCATCAAAATATTTTCCGAGTAAGTCAGAATATCTATCATTGTTACTTACGCCATCTGCAGCAGTATTAGAATCACCGAAAAAGAGAATGCGTTTTTTTTCTTTTTTATTTTTAAATTCAATATTAGATCTAAATCCAGAAGAATTTGTTTTTATAAAATAACCTCCATTCTCATCGATTAATCTTGCATTAAGATTGGGAGTATAGGAATGTCCTAAGTCTTTGTTAAAGGTTATTATTTGTCTGTGTGTTTTGCCAATAAAATCTGTCATGCTTTAAAGTGATTTAATATCAGATTAAACAATTATCTGGGTTAAAATTTCATTTTTTTATTTATTCTACTTTTAATACATTTTACGGTGGTGTTATGCCAATGTGTATATTAAATCGTAAAATTATTGCTAGCTTTTTGGCAATTCTATGTTATTAAATGCCCATTATATAAGAAGAAATAAAATCAATTTCTCAAATTAATCTTCATATATTCAAATCATGTTCAATAATTAAAAAATATGACAAAAGATATTAGAAACATCACAATTATTGCTCACGTTGATCATGGTAAAACTACTATGATCGACAATTTAATGAAACAAAGTGGCTCATTTAGAGACAATGAAATTGTTGAAGAAAGGGTAATGGATTCTGGAGAGCTTGAAAAAGAAAGAGGAATTACAATTTTAGCAAAACCCGCTTCTATAGATTGGAAAGATTCTCGAATTAATATTATAGACACTCCTGGTCACAGAGACTTTGCGGCTGAAGTTGAGCGTGTTTTAAATATGGCGGATGGAGCTTTGTTACTTGTAGACTCAGCTGAAGGTGTGATGCCTCAAACAAAATTTGTGTTGTCAAAAGCTCTAAAACAAGGGCTTAAGCCGATTGTAATTATAAACAAATTGGACAAAAGTGATCAAAGAGCTAGTGCAGTTCTAGACGAAACTTTCGACTTATTTGTAAGTTTGGATGCTAATGAAGATCAATTAGATTTTCCAGTAATTTATGCAAGCGGAAGATCTGGGTGGGCAAGTAAAGAAATTGATGGACCAAGGGAAAATCTTCATCCAATTTTAGATTTAATTCTAGAACATGTAAAGCCAGCAAAATTAGATAAAGGGAAGCCTTTTGCAATGCTTTCTACCCTTTTATATGCTGATAGTTTTTTAGGCAGAAGCTTAGTTGGGAAAATATCACAAGGTACAGCTAAGGCTAATCAAAAAATTAAAGCTATCAACCTTGAAGGTAAAAAAGTTGACGAAGGGAGGCTAACAAAAATTTTTAGATATGAGGGTACAAAAAGAGTTCCAATTGAAATTGGTGAAGCTGGAGACATTGTTATTATTGCTGGTCTAGAGAAAGCTAATGTTGCTGATACTATTTGTGATTTAGAAATAAATGAACCAATTAGTGCTACACCGATTGACCCACCAACAATGTCAATTACTGTCACAGTAAATAGTTCTCCTTTAGCTGGCACAGAAGGAAAAAAATTAACTAGTACGCAAATTAGAGATAGATTGATGGTAGAAGCACAAAATAACGTAGGTATTACTTTTGGCGAAAATGAAAATAGAGATTCTTTTGTTATCAGCGGCAGAGGAGAACTAATGCTAGAAATTTTATTAACTCAAATGAGAAGAGAAGGATTTGAAATGACAGTAAGTCCTCCAATAGTATTGTTTCAAAAAGATGATTCTGGAAATAAACTGGAACCTATTGAAGAGATTACAATGGATTTAGATGAAGAGTATTCATCAAAAGTGATAGATTCAATGAATAGAAGAAAAGGTAAGCTGATTGATCTTAAAGATACAGGTAAAGATAAAAAACGTCTAATTTTTCATGCACCTACAAGAGGATTGATGGGCTACACAAGTAGATTTTTAACGCTAACAAAAGGAAATGGAGTAATTAATAGAATATTTCATTCTTTTGGAAAATATACAGGTGACCTTGAAGGTAGAAGAAACGGAGCTTTAATTTCAATGGCCTCAGGGAAAGCTGTTGCTTTCGCGATTTTCAACCTTCAGGCAAGAGGTGAGATGTTTGTTACACACAACGATCCTGTTTACGAGGGAATGATTGTAGGGCTAGCGTCTAAAAGTGGTGATTTAGAAATAAACGTTATGAAAGGAAAACAATTAACAAATATGAGGACACAGGGAACAGACGAGAATGTCGTCTTGACACCCGTAAGAAAAATGTCGATCGCTGAACAATTAAGTATGTTAAACACAGATGAGTCTTTAGAAATTACTCCTAAATCTCTTAGATTAAGAAAATCTGCCTTGAATCCGCACGATAGAAAAAGACAATCAAAATCTGCATAATAATCAGTACGAAGTAAAAAATTTAAATAGAATTTTTTACTGTATTTTAATTTTAAAAAAGAAAAATAAAAATTTAAAAAATTTTAATATACGAAAAGGTTTTTCAAATATTATTTTAAGTGCTAATAAATTTTTATTCTTTTCGGTAAAGTCTATTAATTTTAAAAGTTGAATATGTTCAAAACATTTTAAAAAACTAATTAATCTATATTTTTTATCCTTATTTTTTTGTTTTACCCAGTCTTCCATTTCTTTGATCTCTAATTTTCTTTTTTTTTTACTTAGATTAAGATCGTGTAGTCTATAGTAGGCCAATGGTTCCTGGATAGCATATATTTTTTGAGTAAAACTTAACCTCACAAAAAAGTCAAAATCTCCTATCATTGTATATTTGTTATCAAATTTAATTTTTTCAAAAAGTTTTCTTTTCATTATGGTACTTAAGATTGACATCTCAAACTTATCAATAAGATCTTGAGTTATCTTTCCACTATATAATTTTTTATTAACATAAATTTTTTTATTTTCTGTTTTTTCATCATATAAATATAAATTAGAATACAAAACACTAGCTTCTTTGTTCTTTAAAAAAAAATTTATCTGTCTTGTCAATTTATTTTTAGACCACCAATCATCAATATCTAAAAAAGACACAAATTCACCTTTGCATTTTTTTATCGCAAGATTTCTAGCTTTGTATAAACGTAACTTTTTTTTGGGATTAAAATAATATTTAATTCTTTTATCTTTATGTTTTTTTAAAAGTAAACTACTTTTATCATTTGAGTTATTATCAAAAAAAATTATTTCCCAATTTTTGTAACTCTGATTTAAAACACTTTTAATACACTCGTTTAAATATTCTTCACCATTATGGCAATTTATTACAATACTAACTAAAGGTTTTTTTTTGAAGCTACTATTAACCATATCTTCGATGTATTTTATTATTAATTCTAAAGTTTAAATTTAGATTTTTTACTATCTATAAGAAAGCCTTTAACTGTTTCTAGCGTTAATTGTTTAGAGCTTTTTCCAAAAGAGTTTATTAAATTAATAATTTTTGGTGGCATAGTTATGATTTCGCATCCAATTTGACTGGCTTGTATAAAATTATATGCTTCTCTAGTACTTGCCCATAATATTTCTAAATTTTTATATTTTTTTACCTTAAAAATACTTTTTTTAAATATCGGTAACGGATCTATGCCTTTATCAGCCATCCTGCCTGCAAAAATAGATATGATTGATTTTACTTTTTTATCTAAGCATTGAAATACTTTGTCTACCTGTTCAAAAGAATAAATTGCAGTAATGTTTAATTTTATTCCTTTTGAGCTTAGCTCTTTTATAACAGGACCCATAAACTGACCTTTTGAGTTCACAACTGGTATTTTTACATAAACATTCTTTCCCCAAGTGTTAATTTCATACGCTTGTCTGAGCATTTCTTTCTGGTTATCCGCAAACACTTCGAAGGATATAGGTTTTTTTTTACAAATTTTTAATATTTTAAAAGAATAATCTTTGTAATTTTTAGCTCCCGATAACCTCATTAGACTTGGGTTAGTTGTAAAACCGTCAACAAGCGTTTTATTGTTATAAAATTTTATTGTCTCGTAATCGGCACTGTCACAAAATATTTTTGTTTTCATTAATCTAGATGTTTAACTATATCCTCTGTCATTTTTTTTGCATCAGCAAAAAGCATTAAAGTATTGTCTCTGTAAAAGAGCTCATTATCAACTCCAGCGTACCCTGGTGACATACTTCTTTTTACAAATAAAACGGATTTACATTTTTCAACGTCTAGTATTGGCATTCCAAATATAGGACTTTTAGGATCTGTTTTTGCAACAGGATTAGTTACATCATTTGCTCCTATCACATAAGCTACATCCGTATTAGCAAAGTCATTGTTGATATCATCAAGTTCAAATACCTCATCATAAGGAACGTTAGCTTCTGCTAGTAAAACATTCATGTGTCCTGGCATTCTTCCCGCAACAGGATGAATCGCGTAGCTAACTTTAACATCATTTTTTTTTAATTTATCTAC